>Ga0268263_1000324_pt1 | contig 91972 bp, 83 predicted proteins | sample Biomet5_FD_190358 | JGI IMG/M metagenome (GOLD analysis project Ga0268263, IMG submission 190358) | Microbial communities from bioreactor (seeded with sewage sludge) at LBNL, California, USA - Biofuel metagenome 5 (SPAdes) (version 4) | ecosystem: Engineered > Bioreactor > Anaerobic >... | reverse complement strand
CATCTTGAGGCCCTCGGCGCGGACGGCTTCGGTCAGGTCGCCCACCAGGTCGCGCTTCGGCCCCAGCGCGCCCGCATTGTAACTGGTATACTTGGACGGAAACAGGCAGAAGCCGTCGTGGTGCTTGGTGGTCAACACCACGTAGCCCGCGCCCGCCTCCTTGAACAGCTTCGCCCACGCCGCCGGGTTCCACTGCTCGCAGGTGAATTTGTCTGCGAAGCGCTCGTACGGGAAGTCCACGCCATAGGTTGCGTCATGGTGCTTCCGCGCGGGAGAATCCGGAATGCGGATGGTGTTCAGGTACCACTCGGCGTAGGGATTGTGCCGGTGCCATTCCTCGGCGGAGGGCTCGCCGCCCAGCTCCCAGGTGACCTCCGCCCAGGCGGGCACCGAGTACAGCCCCCAGTGGATGAAGATGCCCAGCTTGCAGTCGTCGTACCAGGCGGGCAGCGGATGCTTGCGAACGCTCTCCCAGGTCGGCTCGTACCAGGCCGCGTTTTCCATTGAACCCATTCCTTTCCAAGGCGTATTTGCCCCCATTCTATGCCGTGCGCCGGGCGAAGTCAAGCCCGCGGGATCTTCGGCGCAGGCGTGCTTGTTGCCAATGAAAAATCTGTGTTGCATCGATAAAAAACATGTGGGCTTCACAACAGCATGCTATACATAGAAGCGGGCGGCAGGCCATAATTTCGCATGGGGGCAAGGCGCATCCCCTGTTCAAATTGCAGAGGGAGAGGAAAACCGATGCCGGAAGCGTTTGACCTCGAAAGCTACCTGACCCAGGGCGTGGAGGACATCGTCCGGGGCGCGCTGAAGGCGTCGATCTCAAACCCGCGGCAGAGCGCGTTTTTCGCTCGGTACGCGCTCATGAGCCGCAGGGCCTCCGCGCTCCGGGCGCAGGCGGCGGAGAAGGGCGAGCACGTTCCGCCGTTTCTGATCGCCAGCGTCACCACCCGGTGCAACCTGCGCTGCGCGGGCTGCTACGCGCGGGTAGGCGGCGCGGTGTGCGAAGGCGCGGCGGAGGGTCTGCTTTCGGACGCGGAGTGGCGGCGGGTGTTCCAGGAAGCGCAGGAGATGGGCGTCGGGTTCATCCTGCTGGCGGGCGGCGAGCCGCTGATGCGAAGGAGTCTGTTGGAGGCGGCAGGATCGCTGCCGGGCGTGCTGTTCCCGGTGTTCACCAACGCCACGCTGATCGACGCGGACTATGCCGCTCTGTTCGGCCGGTTCAGAAACCTGATCCCGATGATGAGCCTCGAGGGCGGCGAGGCGGAGACCGACCGGCGGCGCGGCGAGGGCGTGTACCGGCGGCTGAACGAGGCGGCGGCGCTTTTGAAGGAAAGCGGTGTGCTGTTCGGCGCGTCGGCGACCGTCACCAGGGAGAACATCGCAGAAGTGACCTCGGACACCTTTCTGGACGGCCTCCGGGACCGGGGCCACCGGGTGGTGATCTACGTGGACTACGTGCCGGTGGAGGAATCGACGGAGGGCCTCGCGCCGGGAGAAGCCGAGCGCGCCTATCTGGCCTCGCGGCTTCAGAAGTTGCGCATGCAGCGGGAGGACCTCCTGCTCATCGCCTTTCCGGGCGACGAACTGGCCTCGGGCGGCTGCCTGGCGGCGGGCCGCGGCTTCTTCCACATCAACGCCCGCGGCGGCGCGGAACCCTGCCCCTTCTCGCCCTGCTCCGATGTGAACGTCCGGGATGTGCCGCTGCGCGAGGCGCTTCGCTCCCGGCTATTTCAGCGCCTGCGGGACGGGGGGCTGCTGGCAGAGCGGCACTCAGGCGGCTGCGTGCTGTTCGAGCAGCGGGAAAAGGTCCGGCTGCTGCAGGGTTGAGAGTTTTCCAGTATACCAATGCAAATGAAATTCGGGAGCGTGGACGCATGCGGCTCGTGCGGCAGTTTCTTTTGATCTCGGGCATTTCCTTTCTGGGCGAGGGGCTGAGGGCGCTGATCCCCTTCCCCATTCCCGCCAGCGTGTATGGGCTGGTGCTCATGTTCCTGGCGCTGAGCCTGGGCATTGTCAAACCCCATCAGGTGCGGGACGCGGCGAAATTCCTGATCGAAGTCATGCCGGTGATGTTCATCCCGGCGGCGGTGGGGCTTTTGAACGCGTGGGGCGAATTGAAACCCATCCTGCTGCCGGTGGGCGCGATCACGGTGATCTCGACTGTGGTCGTGATGGCGGTGACCGGCCGCGTGACCCAGGCCGTGATCCGGCTGGACGAGAGGAGGCCGGGCGAGTGAACGGCTTTCTCACGGATTCCGTATACTTCGGCGTGGTGATCAGCCTGGCATCCTATGAAATCGGGAGGCTATTGCAGCGCAGGTTCAAGCTGGCGGTGTTCAACCCGCTCTTGATCGCGATCATCCTGACGATGGGGGCGATCTGCCTAATGGGCGTCGATTACGACGGCTACTACGCCGGCGCCAAGTACATTTCCTACCTTCTGACCCCGGCGACGGTCTGCCTGGCGGTGCCGCTGTACGAGCAGACGGCGATGCTGAAGCGCCATTTAAAGGCGCTGGCGGCGGGCATCGCCTCCGGCGTGCTGGCCAGCCTCGTCTCGGTGCTGCTGCTCTGCAAATTGTTCCAGCTGAACCACCAGCAGTATGTGACGCTGCTGCCCAAGTCCATCACCACCGCCATCGGCATGGGCGTGAGCCAGGAACTGGGCGGCGCGGTCACCCTCACCGTGGCGGTGATCATCGTGACCGGCATTTTGGGGAATGTGATGGCCGAGGGGCTGTTCAAACTCTTCCGCATCCGGGAGCCGGTCGCCAAAGGGCTGGCGCTGGGCACGGCGGCCCACGCTATCGGCACCGCAAAAGCGATGGAGATCGGCGAGGTGGAGGGCGCGATGAGTTCGCTGGCGATCACCGTGTGCGGCCTCTTGACCGCCACCGTCGCCTCGTTCTTCGCGCAGTTGATGTGATTTGACAAAATCAAAGCCGGACGGCGCGCCGTCCGGCTTTGATGTATAGATCGAGGGGTTACGCTTCCTTCTGTTCCGCGGCCTCGGGCGCGGCTTCCCGGTCGCTGCCCAGGATCGGCGGCAGCTCCATGCCCGCTTGCTTGAACAGTTCGTTCATCGGCGGGATGGATTTCAGCATGCCGGCCAGGAAGTTGGCGGTGGCAGGCGTGCCCGTTCCGCCGCCCATGCCATCCCAGACGGTCACCTTGTCGATCTTGATGTTCTTGATGGCCTCCACCTGCAACTGGACCAGCTGCTCCAGCTTGTCGGCGATGATGAACTTGACCGCCGCGTCGGTGTCGCCGCCCGCCGCCTCGACCAATTTCGACATACCAGCGGCTTGGCGGATCAGCACCTCCTCGGCGCCCTTCGCCTGCGCCTCCATCCGGGCGAAAATCGCGTCCGCCTCGCCGCGCGCCTTGCGCCTTGTGACTTCCGCTTCCGCCTCCGCGGCGATCTCGACCTGCTGTTTTTGGATTTCGGCCTTCACGATTATATCCGCCTGCTGCGACGCGCGCTCGAGCGCGGCGCGGGTCTGCTCGGCCTCCTGCTGCGCGCCGTAGGCTTCCTTCAGCGCCAGCGCCGCCTGCACCTTCTCTGCGGCGGTGGCGAGGCGCAGCGCCTCGGCCTCCTTCTCGCGGCGCAGCGCGTCCGACTGGGCCACCTCCACCTTGGCGTCGTTCTCGCCCTTGATGGCGGTGGCGTCGGCTGCGGCCACCTGAATGCGCTGATCCATGTGGGCGTTGGCCTGGCCGATCTCGCCGTCGCGGTTCTTCTCGGCCACGCTCTTCTTGGCGTCGTTGATGGCCTTGGCCGCGGCCTCCTTGCCCAGCGCCTCGATGTAGCCCGACTCGTCGTTGATGTCGGTCACGTTGACGTTGATGAGCCGAAGGCCGATCTTTTTCAGCTCAATCTCCACGTTGTTTGAGACCGCCAGCAGGAACTTATCCCGGTCGGTATTGATCTCCTCGATGTCCATCGTGGCGATGATCAGCCGCAGCTGGCCGAATATGATGTCCTTCGCCAGCTCCTGGATTTCGGGCAATTTCAGCCCCAGCAGGCGCTCGGCGGCGTTTTGCATCACGCCCGGCTCGGTCGAGATGCCCACCGTGAACCGGGAGGGCACGTCCACGCGGATGTTCTGCTTGGACAGCGCGCTTTTCAGGTCCACGATGATGGAGATGGGCGTCAGATCCATGTACTGGTAGGACTGCAGCACCGGCACGATGAACGCCGCGCCGCCGTGGATGCACTTGGCCGACCGGCTCTGGCCGTTCTTGTCCGTGCCCACCTTGCCGTAGATCACCAGCACCTTGTCCGACGGGCACTTGCGATACCGGGACAGAAGCCCCAGCAGGATCACGAACAGCACTACGATCACAACCACCAGGATCGCCAACATGTCAACCCCCATAAACGCCCTCCTCACGCCGTACCGCTTTTACTAAACCCGTTCCACCACCAAGGTATCCTCTTTCAGGCCCGTCACCCGGACTTTTATGCCGGATGGGATGACCTCCCGCCCCTCGGTTGCCGCGTCCAGAACCAGGAACTGCCCCTGCAGCGTCAGCGTCACCTTGCCCTCGCCGCCGCCCGCCGCCGGGATGGACACATACACCTCGGCTATCATTCCAACCGCGTTCTCCAGCACCAGGTTGCCGTCCTCCTGCAGCCGCACCGACCATTGGACAAGCTTCGCCGCGCCGAGCATCGCGCCAAAGCCCAGCGCCAGCGCGACGAGCACCGAGACCGCGCCCGGAAGTCCGTTCTGGTACAGGATGATCGAGGACCAGCCGAACACCGTGAAGAAGCTGACGATGCCCGATAGCGTGAACAGGTGCAATTCCGAAAACCCCGCGTCGCCCGGATGCGAGCCGTCCGGATGAATGTGGCCGGGGTCGTGCGACGCCGCGCCCGCGCCGGTCAGGTCGTGCGAGGCCGCACCCGCGCCGGTCAGGTCGTGGTGCGCCCCGTCGAAATGAAAATCGAAGTGGTGCAGACCGCCCAGGTGCCCCGCGTCCGCCCCGCCGCCGTCGGGCATGCCCGCGTGGCCAAGGCCGATGGCGATCAGCACCAGCTGAATCGCGAGCACAGTGGTGGCCGGGATCGCGATCGAAAACAGCACCCTGAGCAGCGCGTCCAGCGAGTTCCACCACGCCTGAATGTCCACGCGCCATCCCCCCGCCCAAGTTTTTCCACGTTCATTATAGCCGCTTTAACCGGGCACGTCAACGCGCCCGCCATCATGAATCATCATGAGGATAAGATAACACGCCGCCGCGTGCCCGGCAAGGCTTTGGCTCCAATTACCCGAAGGACGGCGCTAAGTTGTCGCCCCGGGCGCCCGAAAACCGGAATTGAAAAAGCGCGCCGCGGGGCGCGCCTGGCACATGGTCTAAACAATCTCCATGCCGTCGTAACCGACCAGAATCGGAACGCCGACATTCTGCGCGTCGTAGAACGCCTGCATCTTCTCGTGGGTCAGCGTATGCTTGTGGTTGATGTGGGTGATGTAAACCTTGGAGTCCGCGCCCAGTGAGCGCTGGGCGATCAGCCGCCGAACCACCGCCAGCACGGCCGGGCAGCCCATGTGCCCCTCGGTTCGCTCTTTTCGGAAGTATGGCGAATCGCCGAAGGTGCCCTCCACCACCAGGTAGTCCAGCTTCACATCCTGTAACGCCTCGAACGTCTCCTCCAGGAAATAGCCGGTGTCGGTGGCGTAATAGAGGGCTTTCCCGTCCGCCAGCCGGATCAGGTAGTTGACCGAGAACTCGTTCTCGCCGTATCCCCGGTGGTTGCCCTTGAGCGGCGTGATCTGAAGGCCCCCCGCGAGGAACGGCATGCGGTAGGCGAGCGGGATCAGGCGGTAACAGGGCTCGTAGAGAAGAGCCGAATAGCCGTAAGGGGCCGCGGCGCGCCTCAGCCACTCGCACGCCTCCCGGGACGCGTACACGTTCACCGGGTTATCCGCCCCGGAGGCCGCCATCGCCCGCATGTCCAGATCCGGGAACGCCAGGTGGTCCTCGTGGGTGTGGGTGATCAGAAGGTCTGTGACCGTGGTCAGGTCATTGCCCAGTACCACCGACTGATAGAACTGGTCGGGGCCGAAGTCGATCTGCACTTCGGGGCTGACGCGAAAACAGCTGCGGGAGCGGATGTCCTTGCCCCTATGCGCCCTCGCCCCTTCGCAGATTTCGCAGCGGCACATGGGGCTTGGGATGGCCTCCGCCGCGCCGGTGCCGATCATGCGCATGGGTTTTCCTCCCTCATTACAGCGTATCCTGCACGGATTCCTCCGCCCGGAGCGGTTGCCTCCGCCAGTCGATCCAGAAGTACCAGGCCACGGCGATGAGTATCAGCGCGCCGCCGATCAGCGTGTACCGCCCCGGCGCCTGGCCCATAATCAGGAACACCAGCAGAGGCCCGGTGATCACCTCGGCCAGCATGCCGACGGACACGGTGGTGGCGCTTAAGGTCTTCAGCGCGTAGTTGGCCAGCGAATGGCCCATCAGCGTGCACAATACGGCCAGACCCAGCGCGGCGGAAAGCGTCGAGGGCATCATGCCGGTGGCGGGCAGGCGCATTAGGAAGCCCACCGCCATGAGCGCCGCGAACGACGCGCCGTAGAGCACCAGCGTGTACGAGAAGTTGTCCACATTGCGCCGCACGAAGCGCCCGCACATGAAGTACCCGGCCTGGGTCAGCGCCGCGCCCAGCGCGAACAGGTTGCCGGAGAGCTGCGTTGCGCTCCAGCCGATGCAGCACACCAATACGCCCGCAAACGCCAGCGCCATCGCGGCGAAGGCGGCGGCGGGAATCCGCTCCTTCAAAAGGAGCATCGAGCCCAGCGCGGTCATGAACAGGTAGGTGCTCCAGATCGCCGCGGCGGCCAGCGCGTCGGTGTACTTGAGCGCGTACACCCAGCAAGTGAAGTGCGCCGCCAGCAGAAGCCCCGAGAGCACCGACAGCGAGAGTTCCCGCCGGGGCATTTTCACATACAGCGGCTGCCGCCTGATCAGCGCGAAGCAAACCATCAACAGCAGCGCGAAGCCCAGCCGGAACGCGTTGATCCAGATGGGGTGCATCCCCGCGGCCAGCGCGAACTTGTTGAGCACCGAGGAGAACGCGGTGCCCGACATCGCCACGCCCAAGGCGAGCTTGCCTTTGAATTCTCCGGACAGGCGGGGCGACGGGAGGCTGCGGCTCATCGGGGCAACCTTCTCTCTAGTGGAATTTTCACGGGGGTTTTGTGGCATCATACCGCCCGGCCGTTAAATGTGCAATCACTTATGGAAAGATTTCCGGCCGTATCGCTCCCTGCGGGGCCGGGGTGGACACCGGGGCGTTTTCGCGATACAATAAGCGAAAAAAGCGCCGGGGCGCAAAAACGGGAGCGCGGGATGCTAAATCAATTTTCCAGGACGCAGTTGATCTTCGGTCCGGAGGCTATGGAAGCGCTTCGGCGCAGCCGCGTGGCGGTGTTCGGGATCGGCGGCGTGGGCGGCTACGCCGTGGAGGCGCTGGCCCGCAGCGGGATCGGGACGCTGGACCTGATCGACGACGATCAGATCTGCCTGACCAACCTGAACCGGCAGATCCTGGCCACCCATAAGACCATCGGGCGCTATAAGGTGGACGTGGCCGAGGAGCGCGTGAAGGACATCTGCCCGGAGACGGTGGTGGTCAAGCACGCCTGCTTCTTTCTGCCGGATACGGCGGATCGGTTCGATTTCTCCCAGTACGACTACGTGATCGACGCCATCGACACCGTCAAGGGCAAGCTGGAGATCGTGCAACGGGCGGTGGATGCGGGCGTTCCGGTGATCTCCTGCATGGGCGCGGGCAACAAGGTGGACCCGACGATGTTCCGGGTGGCGGACATTTACGATACGAAGGTCTGCCCGCTGGCCCGCGTCATGCGCACGGAGCTGAAAAAACGCGGCATTAAGAGCCTGAAGGTGGTCTATTCGGAGGAAAAGCCGATCCGCCCGCCGGAGGACAGCTCGATCTCCTGCCGGTTGCACTGCGTGTGCCCGCCGGGCACGGCGAGGAAGTGCACCGTCCGGCGGGACATCCCCGGCTCCAATGCGTTCGTGCCTTCGGTGGCGGGGTTGATCCTGGCGGGCGAAGTGGTCAAGGACCTGATCAAAATTCACGCGTCCAGAGATGCTGATCGGGAGGAATAGACAGACAAAACGGGGCAGATGTCCAAAGCACCTGCCCTGTCCAGAGCGTTGAAAAACTCTGAGGGTTTTTTCAACGCAAAGGAAGAAGAACTGCGTGCGCCTGAAACGCTGCGGCGTTTCCGGGCGGCGCACTGACCAAATGTATTGTTTCTTCCACCAGTGTGCGCACTGATGGAAGAAACACGTTCCCGGCGCACAGGTCGCCGGGAACGAATTGAAAGTACGACGAGGTTTGTCAACAGTTTGAGGGCAGATGCCAAAAGCACCTGCCCTGTCGTTTTGCCGAACACCGGGGACTTAAAATCCCCTGCCGAAGCTATCGCGCGAATATCTCGCTGTCCTTGGGCACGTAGTCGGTCATGGTGCCGTCGAAATAGCTGGCGTAGGCCGCCATGTCGAAGTAGCCGGTGCCGGTCAGGCCGAACAGGATCACCTTCTCTTCGCCCGACTCGCGGCACCGGATCGCCTCGTCGACGGCGCAGCGGATCGCGTGGGCCGACTCGGGCGCGGGCAGTATGGTCTCCAGCCGCGCGAATTTCACCGCCGCGTCGAACACCTGCGTCTGCTCGTAGGACACCGCCTCCAGATAGCCGTCGTGGTAGAGCTTCGAGAGCATCGGCGACATGCCGTGGTAGCGGAGGCCGCCCGCATGATTGGGCGAGGGGATGAACTCCGCGCCCAGCGTGTACATCTTGGCCATCGGCGTGATCTTGCCGGTGTCGCAGAAGTCGTACTCGTACCGGCCCCGGGTCAAGGATGGGCAGGAGGCGGGTTCCACCGCCACGAACCGCGTGTCCGGGCGCACGCCTTCCAGCTTGTCGCGCATAAACGGCGCGATCAGGCCGCCCAGGTTGCTGCCGCCGCCGGCGCAGCCGATCACGACGTCCGGGTACTCGCCGAATTCCTTCAGCGCCTCGTAGCTCTCCAGGCCGATCACCGACTGGTGCAGCAGCACCTGGTTCAGCACCGACCCCAGCACGTAGCGGCAGCCGGGGGTGGTCACGGCCTTCTCAACCGCCTCGGAGATCGCGCAGCCCAGGCTGCCGGTGGTATCCGGGTCCCTTGAGAGGATCGCCCGCCCGGCGTTCGTGGTGTCGCTGGGGCTGGCGATGACCTTCGCGCCAAAGGTGCGCATCACGTCTTTCCGGTAGGGCTTCTAATTGTAGGAACCCTTGACCATATACACCGTCAAGTCCAGCCCGAAGGCCGCGCAGGCTTCCGCGAGCGCCGTGCCCCACTGGCCCGCGCCGGTCTCGGTGGCGAGGGAAGCCATGCCCTGGGCCTTGGCGTAGTACGCCTGCGCCAGCGCGGTATTCAGCTTGTGGCTGCCGGAGGTGTTGTTGCCCTCGAACTTGTAGTAGATGCGGGCGGGGGTTTGCAATTCCTGCTCCAGCCGGTAGGCGCGGATCATCGGCGAGGGCCGGTAGATCCGGTACATGTCGAGGATCGGCTGCGGGATCGGGAACTCCGGCGTGTCGTCGTCCAGCTCCTGGCGGATCAGTTCGTCGCAGAACACCGGCTGCAGGTCTTGGAACGTCACGGGTTTTCCGGTGCCGGGGTTGACGAGCGGCTCCGGCTTCTCCTTCATCGCGGAGCGCAGGTTGTACCAGGCCTTCGGCAGCTTCTCTTCCGGCAGGTAGTAGCGATACGGGATGTTCTTCATGTTGGGAACCCTCCTTCTCAAAATGTGCCGGTTGCGGGCGATAAAAAACAGTCTGCCCCAATTTCATGGGACAGACTGTACGTCTGCGGTACCACCCGTGTTGCCTTTCGGCCGCTCGCTTTCGCATACCAGCATATGCGCTTCGCTGATAACGGGTGAAGCCCCCGTCGGATACTAACGGCCAAAACCGCTCGCTCCGCCCTCAGCGGCCCATTCCGTGCATCCCCTCATACCGCACTCGCACCGCCGGCGGCTCTCTGAAAATCGGGAAAACGCCCGTACTCTTCCGCATCGCAGGTTTATGATTGAATTATAGCACGCCGCCGCGATCTGTCAAGATCCGCGCTTTGAATTTACATTTCACAAATTGAGCGCGTAGTAGTCCATCGTGGAAGTGACCTTGAACCCGCAGGACTTGTACAGCCCCAGCGCGCTTTCGTTCCCGGTCGCCACCTGCAGCAGCACCTCTCCGGCGCCCGCCGCCTTCAGCCGCCTCACGCCCTCCAGCAGAATGGCTCGCCCCAGCCCCCTGCCGCGGTACTCCGGCAGCACGCCCAGGCCGTAGATGCCGCCCAGGCCATTTAGCAGCTGCAGGTGCACCTTGCCGACGATCCACCCGTCCCAATAGGCCAGGTGGATGGCCATGCCTTTGGCCTCCTCTTCCTCGGGCAGGATCAGCTCCGGCTCCCGGTCGCCGTCCCCGCGCTCCTCGCCAAAGTAGAGCGCGTTCTGCCGCGCCACTTCCCCGGCGTCCGCGTTCATGGCCTTCCGGAAGGAAATTCCCGGGCCCGGCAGGCCGGGAAGCGACGGCTCCTCCTTGAGGTACATCTCGTACTCCGAATGGTGGGGCGCCGCCCCCAGCTTTTCCACGAACGCCCGCCCGGAGGCCGACCGCCGGTCCGAGAGCAGCAGCGCGCGCTTGACGCCCCGGCCCCGCCAATCCGCAACCGCCAGGCGGTGCAGCGCGCTGAACACGCGCTGGCGCCGGTACTCCGGGTGCACCATGCCCATCGCCTCCGGCGCCTCGCCCCCGAAGAAACCCGCGCCCAGGTAGCCGATCAGCCTGTCGCCGTCGTAGGCCATCAGTTCGTCCATGTGCCAAGCCGCGGCCCCCGGGGCGCGCTCAGCGGCGGCGCTCAACTTGTAATCCAATTCCAGCTTGAAGGCGGTGCCGTCCGCCTGGACGCAGGCCCGCTCCAGTGCCGCGACGGCCTTCGCGTCCTCCGGGTTCAACGCCCCTTTCAGCACGATCTTCGGATTTTCCGGTTTCATGCTCGTCCCCCTCCCGCCTCCATTTTATCATGGCTTCCAGCGCCTTGACAAACCCCCGCCCATTGTTTATAATGGAAAAGACGGTCAACCGTCGAAATTGTACCATGAAGGTACTGAGCGCCTGCGAACAGGCGCCGGTGGCCTTTTATTTTTTGGTCGCACGGGAGGGGCGGTTAACATGCATATGGCGGACGCGCTGGTCTCCCCGGCGGTCGGCGGCGCGATGTTTGCGGTCAGCGGCGCGGCGCTCGCCTGCACGATCTGGAAGGACCGGAAGGAATATTCGCTGGACGACCGGAAGATTCCGGTGATGGGCGTGATGAGCGCCTTCGTGTTCGCGGCGCAGATGATCAACTTCACCATCCCCGGCACCGGCTCCAGCGGGCACATCGTGGGCGGCATACTGCTGTCGGCGCTCCTGGGCGGCGGCCCGGCGTTCCTATGCCTTACGGCGGTGCTGGTGATCCAGTGCCTGCTGTTTGCGGACGGCGGCCTCTTGGCGCTGGGCTGCAACATCTTCAATATGGGCGTGATCCCCTGCCTCCTCATGTACCCGCTGATCTACCGGCCGCTGACCCGGAAGGGCATCTCGAAAAAGCGCCTCACGCTGGCCTCGGTGCTGGCGGCGGTGGCGGGGCTGCAGCTGGGCGCGTTTTCGGTGGTCGTGGAGACCAAGCTGTCCGGCATCACGCTGCTGCCATTCGGCACGTTCCTCTTGTTGATGCAGCCGATCCACCTGGCGATCGGCCTGGTGGAGGGCCTCGTCACGGCGGCGGTGCTGGCCTATGTGGCGAGCGCGCGGCCGGAACTGCTCGAGAGCGCCCGCGCATCCCGGCCGGTGGACGGAAAGCTGCCGCTGAAGCGGGTGCTGGCGGTGATGGGCATTCTGGCGCTTTTGATGGGCGGCGGACTATCGCTGCTGGCGTCCCGCTACCCGGACGGCCTCGAATGGTCGGTGGACGGCGTGCTGCGCAGGGTGGAGGCGGCGGAACCTGGCGAGGTGCGTTCTCTCACGGCCCAGGACGGCGCCCACGACGCGGCCCGGAACATCCAGCAGGCGACCTCGGTGATGCCCGACTATTCCTTCAAGGACTCGGACAGCGCGGCGGGCACCTCGGTGGCGGGCGTCGCGGGGAGCCTGGCGGCGCTGGCGGTCGCGGTGGGCGCGGGCGCGCTGATCACCAAGGCCCGGCGAAAGGCCGCGTAAGGAGCAACGCAAGGCCGTCCCGGACGAGCGCGGACGGCCTTTTTTCAGGACGGGAGAACGCATGCAGGACAATCTGGGCGGGATGCTGGCGCTGGAAGCGATGGCCTCGGGCGACAGCGCCATTCACCGCCTTCACCCGATTTCAAAGCTGATCGTGACCGCCGCGTACATCGTCGCGGTGGTCTCGGTGGGGCGGCTGGATTACCCGGCGCTTAGCCCCTTCTTCTTCTACCCGGCGCTGGTCATCCCGCTGTCCGGGGTGCCCGCGGGGGCGCTACTCCGCCGCGCGCTGCCCGCGCTGCCGCTGGTGTTGCTGGCGGGGCTGTCCAACGTGTTTTTTGAGCCCGCGCCCTATCTGATGCTGGGTTCCTTGGCCGTCTCAAGGGGCGCCGTGTCGCTGGTGGTGCTGATGGAGAAGGCGATGCTCACCGTGCTGGCGGTCTTGATGCTGATGGCGACCACCCCGGCCCCAAAATTGTTCGCGGCGCTCCGCGGAATCGGCGTGCCGAAGATCCTACTGACGCTTCTGATGCTGAGCGAGCGGTATCTGACGCTGCTCTCCGGCGAGGCGGGGCGGATGGCCCGGGCCTACCGCCTGAGGTCCGGTTCGCAAAAGGGAATCCGGATGCGGGACATGGGCTCCTTCGCCGGGCAGCTGCTGCTCCGGAGCGTGGATCGTGCCGAACGCGTCTACCGAGCGATGAAGGCCAGGGGCTACCGCGGCGAGTTCTTCGCGGGCGACGCGGGGCGCTTCGGCGCGTCCAGCGCGCTCTACGCCGCCATTTTGAGCGCTGCGATGCTGCTGGTTCGCTTCGTTCCCTGGGCGAGTTTGTTTTGACGGAGAGAATGATGATTGACGCGCTTGACCTGACCTACGCCTATCCGGACGGCACGCCGGCGCTCGCGGGCGTGAACTTTCACCTGGAGCAAGGCAAAAAAACCGCGCTGGTCGGCCCGAACGGCGCCGGGAAATCGACGCTGTTATCCCTTTTGTGCGCGCTGGAGTTCCCGACGGGCGGAAGCGCGGTCATTTCGGGCCTGCCGCTGGACAAGGCCCACGCGGCGCAGATCCGCGGCCTCGTCGGCATGGTGTTTCAAAACCCGGACGACCAGCTGTTCATGCCCACCGTGTACGACGACGTGGCCTTCGGGCTGAAAAACCAGAACCTTCCGGCGGCGGAAGTAAAGGACCGGGCGAACGCCATCCTCCGAGACATGGGGCTGGAGCACCTGAAGGATCGCCCGCCCTACCGCCTCTCCGGCGGCGAGAAGCGCCAGGTGGCGCTGGCGACGGCGCTGGTGATGAAGCCCAGGCTTCTGCTCATGGACGAGCCCACGGCATTCCTCGACCCCCACTCCAAGCGCGCGCTGGTTCAAACGCTCGAGGCGCTTGACGTTGGGCTGCTCATCGCCACCCACGACCTGCCCTTCGCCCGGCAGATTTCGGACGGCGTGCTGATCTTAAAGGGCGGCCGCCTGCTGGCCCAGGGCGGGCCGGAACTGATGGACGACGCAGAAATGATGAAGGAGGCGCTGCTCGATGGCGAATAAATCTGTGCCGGACTCCCTCCGGACGTTCTTCCAAAATCACCCGAAGCTGGCGCTGGCGTTTTCGGGAGGTACGGACTCCTCTTACCTCCTGTACGCGGCGCTGGCCTCCGGCGTGGACGTGAAACCCTATTACGCCAGCACCGAGTTCCAGCCCGCGTTCGAGCTGGAGGACGCCCGCCGCCTCGCGCGGGAACTGGGCGCGGAGCTGACCGTGCTGAACTACGACGTGCTGCGGCACGAGGAGGTCGCGCAGAACCCCTCCGACCGCTGCTACCACTGCAAGCGCGCGCTGTTCACCCATCTGTTGGCCGAAGCCCGTGCGGACGGCTATGAGAAACTGATGGACGGCACGAACGCCACGGACGACGCGGGCGACCGCCCCGGCATGCGGGCGCTGAGGGAACTGGGCGTACTGTCGCCGCTCCGCATATGCGGCATCGGGAAAGCCGAGATCCGCGCGCTTTCGAAGGAAGCGGGCCTGTTCACCTGGGAGAAGCCCGCCTACGCCTGCCTGGCGACGCGGGTGCCTTCAGGGACTCGCATCGACCCGGAGACGCTGCAAAAGGTCGAGCGGGCGGAGGCCGCGCTGTTTCGGATGGGCTTTACCGACTTCCGGGTGCGCGTTCTGGGCCGCGCGGCGAAGCTGCAAATGCCAAAAGCGCAGCTAACGGAGGCCGCTGCCCGAGCGGGGGCGATCCGCGAAGCGCTCGCGGGCGATTTCTCCGATGTGCTGCTGGATTTGAAGCCGAGGGGGCAGGAATAGATGGATCGGAAAGACCTGCTGAAAGAACTGTACCGGGTCAAGGGCGGCGAGCTGTCGCCCGAGGCGCTGTTGACCCGGCTCAAGCTCCAGCCGTTTGAGGACCTGGGCTACGCGGTGATCGACCACCAGCGCGCGCTCCGGCAGGGCGCGGGCGAGGTGATCTACGGCCAGGGCAAGACGCCGGAACAGGTGGCGGGCATCGCCGAACGGCTCGCGGCCTCGGGCGCGACCAACATCCTGATTACGCGGCTCTCGCCGGAGGCCGCGGCGTTTGTCGCGGAGCGGATTCCGCTGGATTACGATCCGGTGTCGCGCCTCGCCATCGCGGCCAAGGTGGAGCGGGATTTGGTCGGCTCGGTCGTCGTGGCCTCGGGCGGCACCAGCGACATGTCGGTCTCAGAGGAGGCCGCCCGCACCGCGGAGGCGCTGGGCAGCCATGTGACGCGGCTCTACGACGTAGGCGTGGCCGGGCTGCACCGGCTGCTGTCCCGGCTGGACGTGCTCTCGGGCGCCCGGGTGGTGGTGGCGGTGGCGGGCATGGAGGGCGCGCTGGCCAGCGTGGTCGGCGGCTTGGTGGACTGCCCGGTCATCGCGGTGCCCACCAGCGTGGGCTACGGCGCAAACCTCGGCGGGCTGTCGGCGCTGCTTTCGATGCTCAACTCCTGCGCCAGCGGCGTCAGCGTGGTCAACATCGACAACGGCTTCGGCGCCGGGTTCCTGGCCAACCGGATCAACCGCATGGAGGGCATTCGATGAAGACGCTCTATCTGGATTGCGCGATGGGCGCGGCCGGCGATATGCTGATGGCGGCGCTAACGGAACTTGTTCCCGACCCGGACGCCTTCATCGCGAGGATGAACGGCCTGGGCATCCCCGGCGTGACCGTAGCGCGGCTCAAGGCGGTCAAGTGCGGCGTCACCGGCACCAGGGTCGAGGTCAAGGTGGGCGGCGTCGAGGAGGAAAGCCTGGACGTCCGCGAGCATGGCCATGAGCATGGTCATGAGCAGGGACATGAGCATGACCTCGCGCATGAACATGAACACAGTTCTCATCACGACCATGAGCATGAGCATGGCCAAGAGCACGACCATGACCATGAGCACGCGCACGCGGGGCTGGACGGCCTGCTCCACCTGGTCGGGAGCCTCCCCGTTTCGGAATCCGTCCGGGGCCACGCCTCGGCGGTCTATAGGCTGCTGGCGGAGGCGGAATCCGCGGTTCACGGGGTGCCGGTGGCGGAGGTTCACCTGCACGAGGTGGGCGCGATGGACGCGGTGGCCGACATCGTGGGCGTGTGCCTCTTGATGGAGGAACTCGCGCCGGACCGGGTGCTCGCCTCCCCCATCCACGTGGGCAGCGGCCAGGTGCGCTGCGCCCACGGCATCCTGCCGGTGCCCGCCCCGGCGACGGCGCTGCTGCTCAAGGGGCTGCCGATCTACGGCGGCGCGGTTCGGGGCGAGCTGACGACGCCCACCGGCGCGGCGCTGCTGAAGCACTTTGTGGCGGGCTTCGGCCCGATGCCGGCGATGCGGCTCCTCTCGGTGGGCTACGGCATGGGCAAAAAGGACTTCGAGGCTTGCAACTGTGTCCGGGCGATGCTGGGCGAGGAGGGCTATGCGGGCGGCCCCAACGGCGAGGTCTGCGAACTTACCTGCAATGTGGACGACATGACCGGCGAGGCGGTCGGCTACGCGCTGCAGGCGCTCTTGGATGCGGGCGCGCTGGACGCGTTCGCGGTGCCGATTCAGATGAAGAAGAGCCGCCCCGGCCAGATGATCGTGTGCCTTGCCAAGCCCGGGGACGCGGAAGCGCTGGCCCGGGCGATGCTGAAGCACACCACCACATTCGGCGTCCGCAGCGCGCTTTGCCCCCGCTACATGCTGAACCGGAAGATCGAGAGCCTTGAAACCCCCTTCGGCCCCATGCGCCTCAAGACCGGCGATGGCTACGGCGTGAAGAAGTCAAAATGGGAGTACGAGGACGTGGCCGCAGCCGCGAAGCGGTCGGGACTGACGGTCGCCGAGGTGCTGAACCGGCTTCATCGGCTTTAAGCGAATCACACAAAGAAAGGGGCTGTCGCGGTAACGGATTTTTCAGAGCGATTCAGACAAGAAATCGACCTTCTCAGGAGCATGAAGGCCGATTTTTTGTTCAACTTTTTGTTAGCGCGACAGCCTCTTTCGCCGCATACAGGAGCTGTATAGAATTACTTGGTCAAGCGGATCACGTTCCAGCTGAGCGCCGGAATGGCGATGGTCAGCCGGCCGCCGTCCAGCACGCCGCCTGCGCCGGGCACGGGTTTCACGTTATCCGGGTTCGCCTCGGTGTTGACGGCCTTCACGTCGTCGTGGTGCAATACGCTGTGGGCGACGTTTTTGAGGCCTGGGAAGTCCCGAAGGTCGGCAGACAACTCGATGGCGTCGGTCATGCTGCGGTTGACCGCGAAGATCGTGACCGAGCCGTCCTCGGCCATCGTGGCGGTGGCGTCCAGTTCCGGCACGCCCTCAAAGTCCTTGCAGTCGTAGACCGGGGAGCCCACGATGGCGTTCAGCGAGGTGCCGCGGCCGTACTTCGAGGCCTGCTGCAGCGGCCAGTAGATGGTCTGCGCCCAGGCGCCGCCGCCGTTTCTCGTCATGATCGGCGCGATCACGTTGACCAGTTGCGCCATGCAGGCGATCTTCACGCGGTCGGCGTTGCGGATCAGCGTGTTCAGCATTGAGCCGACGAGCAGCGCGTCCTCGAAATTGTAGATGTCCTCGAGCAGCGGCAGCGCCCGGTCCCACTTGTCCCGCTTCCAGACTTCCTTGTCCTGCTCGTGGCTGTGATACCACACGTTCCACTCGTCAAACGATAGGTTCAGCTTCTTCTTCGAATGTTTCTTGCCGCCCACCGCGTCGCAGATGGCGACGACCGTCTTGATGAACGCGTCCATGTCCATCGAGCGGGCCAGGAAGCCGGGCGTATCGTTGGTGGGGTTGCCGTAGTAGCGGTGCAGCGACACATAGTCCACGTCGTCGTAGCACTCGTCGAGCATCGTCAGCTCCCAATCGCCGAATGTCTTCATCTCGGAGGAGGAGGAGCCGCAGGCCACCAGTTCGATCGAGGGATCGACCCATTTCATGACCTTGGCGGCCTCTCTGGCGGTGCGGCCGTACTCGGCGGCGGTCTTATGGCTGATCTGCCAGGGGCCGTCCATCTCGTTGCCCAGGCACCACAGCTTGATGCCGAACGGTTCCTTCGCGCCGTTCTTTGCGCGCAGGTCGCTGTAGTAACTGCCGCCCGGATGATTGGCGTACTCCACCACGGCGCGGGCCGCGTCCACGCCGCGGGTGCCCAGGTTGATGGCGTACATCGGGGACGTGCCCGCCTGCTTGCACCACTCCACGAACTCGTGCATGCCGACCTCGTTGGTTTCGGTGGTGAACCAGGCCAGATCCAGCCGGTGCTTACGGCTCTCGCGGGGGCCGACGGAGTCCTCCCAGTCGAAGCCCGACACGAAGTTGCCGCCCGGATAGCGGGTGACCGGCACGTCGAGCTTCCTCACCAGCTCGATCACGTCCCGGCGGAAGCCGTTCGCGTCGGCGGTGGGGTGGCCGGGCTCGTAGATGCCGCCGTACACGGCGCGGCCCAGGTGTTCGATGAAGGAGCCATACAGGCGCGGGTCGATTTTTCCGATCGCATAGGCTCTGTCCAGCGTCATGGTTGCCTTTTTCATAGCGCACTCTCCCGGTATTTCATTTGATTTTAGCCTTGTATTCCCCAAAGCGCCTCGCCCGAGGCGGAGAGCATGGTGAGCGTCCGCACCCATTCCTTCCGTTCGGCATCGTACCCGGCGGCGAAGCGCCCCCGGTAGGTCACGCCGTCCAGCGTGACGCTGCCGCCGTCCCAGGCGCCGGTCAATTCGCCGGAGATGGTGCCGTCCGCGTTCAAGGTCACCTTCTTCGAGCGGTGCTGGAACGCGTTGACGTCCTTTTCATGGAGCAGCAGCCGCCACGCGCCCGGGGTTTCGCCGGTCAATTCCGGCGCATCGCCCGCGTAGCGGAGCGGCGAAACCACCGGCCAGCCGTCCTCATTGAACCAGAACTCGTGCACCCGGTCGCGGAACTCGTCGCCCAGCGCGGAAAAGCGGGTATGGAAGATGAGGAAGTACCGGCCCGTGCCGGCAGCGTAATAAGCGCTGTTGTGCCCGGGCGACTTGTAGGCCTGCTCAGGCAGCGGGGTGACCCCTTCCAGCGGCATGAACCGGAACCCGCCCATCAGCTTCACGCCGTAGGGTTCGATGGCCTTGTCGTCGAAGGCGCTGCTGTCCGGGCCGCCGCAGGAAATCATGTCCTGCCCCAGCGCGTCCACATAGGGGCCGTCCGGGTTCCTGCTGCGGCAGACGCGGATGTTGTAGCCGCCGGAGGCGTCCAGGCCCCCGAACGACAGGAATAGGTAATAGAACTGAGTGTCCGGCGAATAGAGGATGTACGGCCCCTCGATGCGGCTGTGATTTTTGCCCAGCAGCTTCTTCCCGTAGCCCTGGCCAGGGAGCGGGAGCCCTGTGGACTCGTCCATCCTCAGGATGAATATGCCGCCCGAGTAAGAGCCATAGACCATCCAGAGCTGCCCGCCCTTGTCGTGGAACACGTCGGCGTCAATCACGTTGGGGTCCACCGTGGCGACGTAAGGCTTTCCGTCCTCCCCGATCCCCGTCATGCCGGAGCGGAGGAACACGCCTCTGTCCGCAAACGGGCCTTCGGGGCAATCCGACACCGCCAGCCCCATCGCGCTCAGCGGGCTGGAACCCTCGCAGCAGCAGTAATACATGTAGTATTTGCCGTCCGCGAGCCGTTCCACGCTCGGCGCCCAGAAGGTGTCGGTCTTGGCCCAGGAGAGCGCGTCCTTCATCTGGTTCTGCACATCTGTAACCAGCGTGCAGCCCTCGTGGGCGTCGTGCGAGATCATCTGCCAGCGCATCAGATCCTGGGACTTCGCGGCCGTCATGTGGCTGCCGTAGATGTAGTACCAGCCGTCCGCCTTCAGAATCGACGGGTCGTGCACGTAGGCGTCCGTAAACGCGGGCGCAGCCTCGGCCGCCGCGGGCAGCGCAAAGCACATCAGCATCAGCCCCAGCGCGAAAAACCGGAACCGTCCCGTCATCCCTTCACGCTCCCGGCGGTCATGCCCTCGATGATGTACTTCTGCGCGAAGATGTAGAGCAGCAGGATCGGCAGCACCGCGAAGCAGCTGCCGCAGATCATCAAGTCGTAGTTGTTGCCGTACGGCGTGAACAGCGTGTTGAGGCCGATGGGCAGCGTGTACTTGGTCATCGTCTTCAAAACCAGCATCGGCCACAAGAGGTTGTTCCACGCGCCCATGCCCACCATGACCGCCATCGAGGACATCGCGGGCCCCATGATCGGCAGAATGATGCGGAAGAAGATCGAATACTCGTTGCAGCCGTCCACGCGCCCCGCGTCGAGCAGATCCTTCGGCAGCCCCGACAGGTACTGCCTGAAGAAGAAGATCGCCGAAACGCTGGCCAGAAACGGCAGGATGATGCCCCAGAAGGTGTCCAGCAGCTTCATCTCGTTGGCTTGCACGTACATGGGCAGCATCAGGATCTCAAACGGGATCATGAGCACGATCAGCACGCACAGAAACGCGGCGTTCTTCAGCTTGAATTCGTACATCTCGAACCCGTAGGCGACGAACGCGCTGATCAGCAGCGTCAGCGCCGTCTGGGTGATGGTGACGAACAGGCTGTTTTCGAACCAGATGAAGTAGTTGTGGGGCAGGTACTCGCCTTCGAGGGTGATGCTTGTGAACAGGTAGCGCCAGGGCTTGATGCTCCACTTGTAGAACTCCGGCCTCAGGTTCAGGCCGTTCTTCCATAGCTCCGCGCCGCCCTTGAAGGTACCCAGAACCATCGCCACCAGCGGGATCAGGATCAGGATCGCCAGCCCCGTGAAGAACAGCAGCAAAAACGCGCGGGCCACCGGGCTGTAGCCCAGCTTGCCCTTCGGCTTTTTGGAGACAACCGCCGTCGTCATACCTTCGCCTTCTTTCGGCCGATGGTGCCCGTCAACCGGAGCTGTGTCAGGTTGATGGCCATCGCGGCGACCAGCAGCACCAGGCCCACCGCGGAAGCGTAGCCCATGCGCAGCTTCTCAAACCCGTAGCGGTACAGGTAGCCGACGATGGTCAAGCCGTAGTTGTGGGGCGATGTGTTGTTGCCGAATATCATGTAGCTCTCGGTGAACATCGCGAGGCCCGCGTAGATCGAGATGGTCAAAACGTAGACCGTCGTGGGCTTTAGAAGCGGCCAGCCGATGTGCAGAAACTGCTGCACCGGCCCCGCGCCGTCGATCTCCGCCGCCTCGTAGAGTTCACTCGGGATCGACTTGATCCCGGCCAGGTAGTACAGCATGTTCATGCCCGTCCAGCGCCAGCAGCAAAGCAGCACCAGCGCCAGGAGGCTCGGGTATTCCAGCTTCATCCAGTAGATGGCCGGCTTTCCAAACAGCGCCAGCAGCGAATTCATCATCGCGCCCGGCAGCTCCGAAAACATCATGCGGAAGATGATGCCCGCCACCACGACCGAGCTCAAAACCGGCACGAAGTAGATCGACTTGAACACCTCGCCGAACTTCATCGACTTGCTTGAGATCATGTAGGCGAACAGCAGCGGGAACGGGATCAAAAGCGCGCAGGTGATCACCATGTACCGGACGGAGTTGAACACCGCCTGGCCAAACACCTTGTCGCCCAACAGCCGCTGATAGTTTTTAAGCCCGATCCATTCCACCTGGCCGGGCAGAATATCCTGAAAGCTCATCCGCACCGTCGAGATGAGCGGATAGACGAAGAAAATGAGGAACGTCAGCACGAACGGCAATATGAACACGTAGGGCGCGATCCTCTGGGAATAGAGCAGCCTTTTGAGCTTCTGCATGGTAATCTCTCCCGTCGCATTCGATACGGGGAACGCCGGCGGGGGTTGCCCTCCGCCGGCGGCTTGCGCTTTCAGGGTTCGTTAGAAGATGTCCGACTCGATGGCTTCCTGCGCGGCCGTGATCTCGGTCTGCGCGTCCTTCTTGTCGACGTAGACGTTGTTCCACAGCGTGGAGGAGAAGTAGGTGTTGATGGTCGGGCTGATGGAGGTCGAGGCGACGAACTTGATCTCGTCCTTGATCTCGTTCAGCGTGTCGAACACGTTGGTCAGGAAGTACTTATTGAACTTGTTGTCCGGGTTCTTGGTCAGTTTCTCGTCGGTCCAGACGGCGGTGTTGACCGGGTCGAAGCCCAGCACGTTCCAGATCATCGACTCGCCCTCGGGGGAGAGCTTGGCCCAGGTGATGAAGTTAGCCGCCAGGTCGACGTTGGGGCAGGTCAGCGTGACGACGGTGCCGGTGCCGCCAAGGCCGATGGAGCGGGGTTGCCCCTTCTCAAACACGGGCGCCGGGGCGATGGCGTACTTGCCGGACATGGTGGGGATTTCGTCCACGAAGCGGCTCATGTACCACTCGGGCATGATAACGGAAGCGCACACGTCGGTGCCGATCCAAGCCTTGCCCTCCTCGGTGTCAGGCTGGCCGCCGGGGCAGACCATCGCGATGCCGTCGTTCAGCCAGCCCTGCTGGGTCTGGATGGCTTTGAGCAGCGCGGGGTTGTCAACGGTGGGCTTGGGGGCGTTGGGATCGGAGTTGTCCTGGAAGTCGGCGCCCTGCTCGGTCATCATGAGGCTGGTGATCCACTGGGTGGTGGTCTCCGCGTAGCCCATGAAGGCGTTGGGGTTGGCGGCCTTCAGCTTCTTGCCGGCGGCGGTCCAATCATCCCAGGTGACGATGGTCTTGTAGTCGACGCCCGCGGCGTTCAGAAGCTCGGTGTTGTAGAAGGCGACCGTCGCGCCGACGTGGGTCGGCACGCCATAGTGATCCTCGCCCTTGGAGTAGATCGCCAGGCGGCTGGGCACGATGGTGTCAATGTAGGGTTTCAGGTAGTCGTTCAGTTTTACCAGCTGCGGCTGGCCAAGCAGCACGTTCGGGAACTGGCCCAGCTCGACGTCGCAGATGTCGGGCGCGCCCACGCCGGACTGCAGCGCGACCTTCAGCTTGTTGTGCATGTCGTCATAGCCCAGCACGGTGGCGTCCAGCTCGATCTGCTTGTCCGGATTGGCCTTGTTCCATTCGTCCGCCATCGTCTTGTAGAACGTGGCGTGCTGGTCGATGAACGTCCATAACGTCAGCTTGGTCGCGGCGCTGCTCGCGGACGCTACAGACACAAGGCTGAGCGCCATCAGCAGAACCAGCGTGAGGGAGAGGAGTTTCTTCATTGCACATCTACCTCCAATATTATTACGCCACCTGGCGTTGGAAGCGTTTGGTTTAGATAAACCTAAAATATCGCGTTTGTTCCCTTAGTGATTCGATTATAGCGCGGCTCCCCATGAAAGTCAACAGTATTTTTCACACATTCTGTACGTTTTGTTCACTGTCACCGGGGCATCCTGTAAACGCTTAGCGGTGATAAAATTTATTTTAGAAAAATCAAAAGTTATTCTTCACAAACCGGAGGGATTGTGCTAGAATATCTTCTGACCCGCGCGGTTTGGCGCGCGTCGAAGATCCGTCACAAAAGCCGGCGCACAATCGGCCGATCGGAGGATACCCCATGATCCACGTACACAATCTGGAGTCGGGCCTGCCCATCTTCAAGTGCCTGAGCTCTCCGCTTCGCATCGAAATTCTGGAGATGCTGCAGGAGCAGGGGCCGCTCAGCATGACGGATATCGCCGAAAAGCTGGGCGTCACCGGCGGCGCGCTGACGCCCCACATCAAGCAGTTGGCGGAGTGCGGCTTTTTGAATATCAGCCTGAACGCCGGCAAGCACGGGCTGCAGCGGGTCTGCTCCGCGGGCGACTGCCACATCGTGATCGATCCGGTCAACGCCGTCCGCAACGTCAACGTCTACGAGAGCGAGATCTCGGTGGGCCAGTACATCGGCTACAAGGCGCTGCCCACCTGCGGCCTGGCGACGGTGGAGCACATCATCGGCGTGGAGGACGACCCGCGCTTTTTCACCTCCCCCGAGCGGGTCAACGCGGGCATCGTGTGGATCGGACAGGGCTATTTCGAATACCTGCTGCCCAACTTCCTGAAGCCCGGTCAGCAATTGATCGAGCTGCAGATTTCGATGGAGCTGTCCAGCGAGGCCCCCGGCTTTCAGGAGGACTGGCCCAGCGACCTGCACTTCTCCCTGAACGGCAAAGAATTGTGCCACTGGACCAGCCCAGGCGACTTTGGCCGCATGCGCGGCATCTACACCCCCGCCTGGTGGGACCGCAACTGGAACCAGCACGGGCTGTTCAAGCTGCTTTCGGTGGACAGTTCCGGCACCTACATCGACGGGTTGAAGCGCGCGGACACCTCGCTGTCCGACCTCCACATCACGCCCAACTCCTCGCTGGTGTTCCGCATCGGGGTCCCGAAGAACGCCGAGAACGTGGGCGGGCTGACCATCTACGGGCGGGGGTTTGGCAACTACGACCAGGGCATCAAGACCAGGATGCACTATAAGTAATGGCGATGAAAATCCGCTTCGCGTCTTTTCATCGGGAAGGAGGAGGACTGCGCGGGCCTGAAAATCTGCGGATTTTCCGGGCGGCCCGCTGACTTGCGGAAATGTTTCCTTCACCAGTGTGCGCACTGGTGAAGGAAACAGCATTCCCACCGCACAGGTCGGTGGGAATGAATGAAGCCGGAGAAGCGCGCGCATCGCCGGGAACGATTGAAAAGAACGAAGGAGCACCAGTGGGGACGGAGCCGCCATAGAGAGTTCATCATAAAAGCACGAGGGCTCGCGCGCCATGCGGAGTCCTCGCTTTTACATTTTAGGGAGCATCCTGCGTCCGTTGATCCCTAGCGAGAGGCGGGTGTGGGAGAACAATCGGCCTCAGCGCGCCTCGCGGCTCCCGGCCTGGCGACGCTTGCGGCTCATCTTCCGGTACCGGCGGCGGCGAAGCATGTAATGGATGCGCATCCCCAGGATCGTGAGCAGCGCCAGCGCGAACAGCCCGGCGAGGCCCAGTATCAGCGTCAGGTCCGTCGATCCCGCCCAGGGCGCGAGCTTGCCCAGCCTGGGCGCAGGCGTGCCCTGGGCCATCGCAGCCGCCGCGAGGTCGCCCTGGGTCGGCGCCGGGGTGACGGCCGATGTAGCGCCCGGGGTCGGCGCCAGCGTGGGTTCCGGCGTGGGCGTGGGTTCCGGGGCAGGCGTCGGCGTAGGCTGCGCTCCGATCACGTCGCGGCTGGCGGCCACGTTGCCCGAAAGCTGAGAGCCGTCGTTTGTGGTGAGCGTGACGGTGCCCAGCACGTCCCCCGAGTGAATCGGGGCGGTGAGCGCCCGCGTGTACTGAACCTGAGCGCGGCCCATCACCGCCTGGGCGTCGGTCTGCAAGTCCTCCGGCACGCACCGGATGCCGTAGCCATCGATGGACCCGCCGGGGACGAGCGTGAGTTCCAGCGGCTCATCCCCCGCCTCCGCGCCTTGGACGGCGGCGTTCAGCGGGCTGGCCGCGTAAAGATCCTGGAAGGCGTAGCGCTGATACCGCGTGAAGCCGTACTCCATCAGCCGCCTGGTGTCGGCCCACTTGCCGGCCTTGGTGCTCTTGAGCGTCACCGAGACCAGCGTGGTGCCGTCCTTTTGCGCCGCGCCCACAAAGCACTGGCCCGCCAGCGAGTGGTATCCGCTCTTGACGCCGATCTCGTACTGGTAGTAGCTGACGGAATCCGGGTTCAGCATCGAGTCGGTGGACCCGATCGTGCGCGCCTTGTGCTTGTTGGTGGCCGCCATCTGGTAGCTCCGGGTGGAGACGATCCGGCGGAATGTGTCGCTCTTCATCCCCTCCCGGGCGATCAGGGCCAGGTCATGGGCGGTGGTGTAGTGATCCGTGTCCTGATAGCCGTGGGGGTTGACGAAATGCGTGTTCGTGCAGCCGAGTTCCACGGCCTTTTGGTTCATCATATCCGCGAACTTGTCCACCGAGCCCGCGACATACACCGCCACCGCCACCGCGGCGTCGTTGCCTGACCGCATCATCATGCCGTACAGGAGATCCCGGAGGGTCATCTGCTCCCCCGCCATGACCGGCACCACCGACGAGTCCTTCGGGATCTTCGCGATCTCGTCGGAGATCGTCACCGTGTCGTCCAGATGCCCGTGCTCCAGCGCCAACAGCAGCGTCATGGTCTTGGTCGTGCTGGCCGGGTATAGCTTTTCGTCGGCGTTTTTTTCAAACAGCACGCGCCCGCTGGACCCGTCCATTACGACGGCCGCCTCGCCCAGGATGTCGCCCGCCTTCAGGGCCTCGGGGTGCGCGGCGTCATAGGCGCCGGGCGCGGGCGTGGCGGTGGCGGTTGCGGAGGGGGTAGCGGTGGGGGCGGCCTTCTTCGTCTGGGCGGGCACCGGGTATAACACGCCCAGCGCGATGGACGCTGCGAGGATAACTCCAGCGAGTGCGTTCAGCCATTTCGTCCGTCTGTTCACTGTGCCCACCCTTTTCCTGCGCATCCCCGCCGCGCGCGGCCCGGGTGCGCTCAAAATACATCCTATATGACGTACACCCGGCTCATTTGGTTTGTTTTTTGGCCGTCGCAATTTTTGGGCTTTTTTTAGTCAGGAGGCTTTCCGCTCGACAAACCACCTGCCCAGCGCGCAGTTCTCCGCCTCGTCGCTGCGCTCAAAGTACAGGTAGCTCTCCCTGCCCCGGACGACGATCGTATACCGATCCCCGCCGCTGCCGGCGCGGGCCGCCGCCGCCGGGCGCACGTAAAGCACCCGGTCGATCTCATACCGGCAGCCATCCTCCCAGACCAGCGCCCGGGGGAAGACCCGGCCGCACCGGTCGAACGTGGCGTCCACGTCCACGTAGACCCGTTTCTCCAGCCCCAAAGGGATCCCCCTCCCTCGCTTCCGACGATAACAGAACATATGTTCGTATCCGTATTGTAAGCGAAGGGGCGCGCGTTTGTCAAGGGGTTTTGGGTTCCAGCCTCCACCCGAAGTCGTTGTGGTAGATCATCAGCTTCGTCATGCCGACGTCGATGACGATGTTCTCGCCGTCGATGAACGAGGCCTGATCGGAGCACAGGTACAGCGCCATCCGGGCGATGTCCTCCGGCCGGCCGACGCGGCCCGCGGGATGCTGCCGCATATCGCCCTCGGAGTAGCACGGCGCGTAGTCGACCGCGTGCTGGTACGCGCCGGTGTCGATCCAGCCGGGGCTGATGGCGTTGACGCGCACGCGGCCCGAGAGCGTGGCGCTCATCGCGTGGGTCAGCGCGGAGATTCCGCCCTTGGCGGCCGAGTAGCTTTCGGTATCCGGCTGGGACATGAACGCCCGCGTCGAGGCGATGTTGACGATGGCCGCGCCCGGCGCGAAGTGAGGCAGCAGCAGCTTGGCCAAATAGAACGGCGCGACGACGCCCACCCGGAGCACCCTTTCAAAGTCCTCGTAGCCGCAGCTCATCAGGCCGCCCAGCGAGTAGCAGGCGTTGTTGATCAGCGCGTCGATCTGCCCCGCCTTGAGGATCGCCCATCGCGCGAATTCCTCCAGAACCGCCTTGTCCTCGATGCTCCCCTGGAAGAAGCGGAACCGCTCCGGCGAATACTTTTGTTCCAGCATCGCGCCGGAATCCCCGTCGGTATCGATCACCAGCGCCAGCGATCCCTCGCCGACCGCGGCCTCCGCGATGGCCCGGCCGATGCCGTTGGCGCCGCCGGTGATGATGTAGGCCTTCCGCATCCCAATCCCCCCTATTGAATCGTCAGCTTGACCGCCGCCTTGACCCCGGTGCCGTCCATCGCTTGGCAGGTGATGGTGGCGATCCCCTTCTTCCTTAGCTGCACGGCGCCTTTTTCCGGATCGACGGAGGCGACGGCAGAATTCGAAGACGTCCACTTGACGCGGCCCGAAGCGCCCGCCGGGTCGACGAGGGCGGACAGCGCCGCCGATCCCGAACCCTTGAAAAGCCTCAGCCTGCCGACCGCCTCGCCCTGATACAGGATGGAGATTTTTGCCGCCGGTTCCGTGACGGTCATGGTGATCGTGCCGGAGACGCCGCTGCCGTCCAAGGCGGTGCAGGTGATCTCCGCGGCGTCGCTCGCCTTCGCCGACGCGCCGGCGGTGACGGTTCCCCCGTCGCTGACCCGGATCAGCCGCGGCGCTTCGCTGGCCCAGCCGACCGCCTGATCGGCCTGCCCGCCGTAGAGCGCGGGCACGACCAGCGCGGTGAGCTTCACGCTCCTGCCCCGCGCGACCTCGCTGCCGCCCAGGATCTCGACGCGCCCGGCCTCGCTGCGACGAACCACGGCGCCCCTCAGCGTCCCCTCCGCCCGGAGGCTGCCGTAGACGTAGAGCTTCTTCCCCTTCGCGATCGTCAGTTCCATCCCCGAGGGCACGAGGCAATCGCGGCCCGGCGGCACCGCCATGTCGCGGGAGAGCGTGGCGCTGCCGTAGAGCGCCCAGACGCCCCCGCCGCCGGACGCGCGCCAGAAGACGGGCGAACCCGAGAGGCTGGCCTTGCCGCCGGGGACGCCGAACCGCGTGCAGAACACGATGCTGTCGGAGATGGCGAGGCCGCCGATCCCCTTGAGGTCGGGGTCGGCAGAACTCCCCGCCGACATGGTGGCGACCGAGCTCTTTTGGATCGAGACGCGGCTCCCTTCGATGCGCCCGGCCTGGACGCGGCTGTTCTGGATGGCGAGGTTCCCCTCCGCCCGGAGCGCCCCGGACGCGGTCAGCCGCCCGCCGCTGAGGACGATGCTCCCGGCCTGCACCGCGCCCGCGGAGAGGGAGATATTTCCGCCGACGGTGAGCTTCCCCGCGCAGTACACGCCGCCGCTCCAGCGCCCGGAACCGGTCAGCGTCAGGTTTTCCGCGCTGAAGATCGCCGCGGAACCGGAATGGTAGTCGTCGCTGCCGCTGTTTGAGGTGCCCGCGGCCAGCGCCACCGTGATCGGCCGGTTGATCCATATCCCGGCACCGCGGTAGCCGGATAGCGTCAGCGTGTTCTTCTTCGCGCTCCAGGACCAGCCATCGCCCGAAACGTCGCCCGCGTTCAGCTGTTGCATCGAGTAGGCCTGGCCCGCCGCGATCAGGTCGGGCAGCAGCTTGTACTCGTTCGACAGCCTGCCCTTCACGATGACCACGCCCGGGTAGCGCGGCGCGTATGTCTTGCCCGCGATCTTGACGCTCTTGGCGTGGAACGCAGTCTGTTCTGATGATTCCAGACTGAGGTCTGGTTTTCCACTAATCGAAATCTTCGAGCCGCTCATCGCATAGCCCGCGGATTGGATTCGGGTGTCGCCGCCGGTCACCGTCACGCTCCCGCCGGAGATCCCGCATCCGGTTCCGCCGTCCAAACGGATCGTGCCGCCCGAAATCGTCACGCCCCCGCCCGCCGTCAAGAAGTCCCCAACGCCCGCCGCGGCGATCGAGCCGCCCCGGACCGCGGCCGAGCCGGACACTCGAATGCCCCCGGGCCCGTTTGACAGGGTCAGCGCGCCGCCCGCCATCGTGAAGCCCGCGCATTGAACGGCCGGGCCGCCGCACCCTCCGGACAGCGCGACCGCGCCGCCGGACAGCGTCAATTCCCCGGCCAGCGCGAGCCTCGCCGCCGAAACCGACCCGGATCGGATCTCAAGGCCCGCGCCGCCTGCGATGCGCGACGCGGTCAGCGACCCGCCGCCGGAGACGACCGCGCCGGGGATTGACAAATCGCCGCCGACCGCGTTCGCGCCCTCCAGCGCCAGGCGGATCGCGCCGCCCGAGACGGTCACGGGCCCTCCGCTGTAGCCGGACAGCGTCAGCGCCGCGGTTTCGGCGGTCCACGCCCACCCGGCGCCGCTCTGATCCCGCTGCAGCCCGGCAGCGCCGTAGGCGGTTCCCCCGATCGAAAGCCCGGTGACCGCGTTCTCTTTTTTGACCAGCGCTCCGTTTCGGATGACCACGTGGTTGTGCGCGCCGGAGTACGCCTTTCCGCCGATCGTCACTTTGCCGCTCAGGATGGCGCGCTCCCCGCCGGTCAGATCGAGGTCGGCGCCCTTTGCGACCGAGATCGAGCCGCCCTTCCCCGGCGCGCACAGCGCGGCCTTCGCGGCCTCGATGGTGACAAGCGCATCTCTGCCAAACTTGAGCGCCCGGCTGGTGCTGAGGCCATACCCGCCGCAGCCCGCGATGGTCAGGCGGCAGCCGGAAAAGCTCATGTCGGAATCGCTCTCGGCCGCGTTCTCCGCTATATTCTCTATGGTGATCTCGCCGCCCGTGGCGTTCAAGCCCCGGCTTGCGCCGGCTAGGCAATCCCGAATCGCCACCGAGCCGGCGTTCACGCTCAGCTGATCGAAGGCCTCGCCCGCGCCCTCGACGGTGACCGTCCCGCCGTCCACCCGGGTTTCGGTCTTTGTGGAGAAACCCGCGCCCTGGCGGCCCGCCTGCCGAACGGTGACCGTTCCGCCGTTCAGCCTGATACCTCCCTGCTGGGAGCAAATCGCCCGCTCCCCGCCGGTCAGGCGGATCGTCCCGCCCTCCACGATGATCCCGCGCTTGCAGGCGATGCCGGTGGCGTTCAATATGCCGCCGCCGGTCAATGTCAGGCCAGAGTCGGAGTAGAGCGCGCTGTCCCCATTTTGAGGCGCAACCGCATTGGTGGAGCCCGCGGCCAGCGCGACCGTCAGCGGGTCCGTTCCGGAGAAGGCGATCCGCCCGCCCGAGTACCCGTCCAGCGTCAGCGTGCAGGAGGCCGCGTCCCAGCTCCAGTGCCGGCTTTGGTTGGCATGGTCCGCCGCGATGTCAGCGCCGTTGATCTCGTCGACGCCGATGATCAGATAGTTGGCCTGCCCCTTCGAAACCGGCGGGGCGGCGACCGTGAGGCGCGCTTCGGAGCGCGCGCCGTCCGCGAACAGGAAGGAGAGGACGTGCTCCCCTTCGCTCAGCGGCGACAGCGCCTCCGCGCTCACGGTGACGACGCCGCCCGCGAAGCCGCACGCCAGGCCGTCGATCCCGGTGAACGGTGCGTCCGCGGGCAGAATCGAAAAGGTGACCGGGCCCAGGCTGCCCAGCACGTATTCCGCCTCGGCGGGCGCAACCTGGTAGGCCGCGGGGGGCGCATCGGTTGGCATGCCCTCCGAAGGGGGGACGGGCGCTTCGGACGGCGAAACGATCGGAGTGACGGTGGGTTCCGCAGGCGAAGCCGACGGAGCGCTGGAAGGGAAATCGGTTGGCGCGGCTGGCGGAGTGCTTAAGGGTTCCGCCAGAGCGCTGGAAGGCATGTCCGTCGGCACGGCTGACGGGGCGCTGGAAGGCTCCGGCGGCGGAACGGTTGGGGTGTTGGCGGGTTCCGCTGGCGAAGGTTTTTCCGTCGGCGTCTCGGCCGGGGTCGGCGTCGTCTGGATCGCCTCCGGCGGTTGTGTTTCCGCCGGCTGTTCCGCACGGGCCGGGCCGGAGCGCGCCGCGAAAATCATTGTCATCCACAGCGCCACCAGCGCCCAGGCGAACCCGCGCGCCACGCGATTCTTCATTTCGTCCGCTCCTCATTCGCTCTTTTGTAAGGGGCCGCGCGCAAAGTCCGGATGCTGTGTAAAATTATACCATATTCAGAAACAGTTGCACAGCCTTTTCGCGGCGCTCGGGCGAAACCTGGCATCGCCGCTTCGGGTATATCGCGCGCCGCGGCGGGAAGGCTAAAGGCAAGAGGAGGAATGCGGCATGAAACCCAAACCCGACGACCGCAGGGACAACGTGCGGAAAATTCAACGCAACATCAACCGGACGCTTCAAAACATGGAGGCGGCGGACGAAATGATCGACAAGACCAGCGACCCGAAGATGAAACAGGCGCTGATCGACAAGAATGAGCGCCGCCGCGCCGGGCTCGACAACATGCGAGGCGAGATCCAGGACGAGGCCGAACACCAGGAACAGACAAACCCTGAGGAATGACAAAGCGCCTTCGCCATTTGCCGGCGAAGGCGCTTCTTCTCCTTAAAGATGGCCGCAATTTAGGGCAAGATTTCCGCCTTGGTCTCAAAGACGCGGGAGGCGACGCGCCGCACCGGGCCGGTCAGTTCCAGCGTCCCCTCCAGCTTGATGTCGCCGGAGGACGGGCCCACCATCACCGTGTGGGTGCCCGGCTCCACCACGAACTCTCCGGCCCGGTTGAGGAAGGATAAAATAGCCGTATCCACCGTGAAGCGGACGGTCCTCCGCTCGCCGGGTTCAAGGGACAGCCGCTTGAAGCCCTTCAGTTCCATCACCGGGCGGGTTACGTCAAACGCGCAGTCGTCCCGGATGTAGAGCTGCACGACCTCCTCCGCCGCGCGGCCCGAGAGGTTGACCACGTCCGCCTCCACGACGATCTCGCCGTCCACCGGCGCCGCCTTGGGCAGTTTCAGGTTGCCGTAGCCGAAGCGGGCATAGGTCAGGCCGTGGCCGAACGGGTACAGCGGCAAGTTGCTCTCGTCCACGTATGCGCCCTTCCAGTGGGACAGCCCGCCCGAGGGCCTGTGGGCGTAGAACACCGGCACCTGGCCCGCCGACCTCGGGAACGTGATCGGCAGCCTCCCCGCCGGGCTGATCTCGCCGAACAGCGCCTTCGAGATGGCCAGCGCGCCCTCCTCGCCGGGCAGCCAGGCCTCGAGGATCGCGTTCAGGTGCTCGTCCTCCCAGTTCAGCGAGAACGGCCGCCCGTTCACCAGCACCAATACCACCGGCTTTCCGGTCTCGCGCAGCCTTTTTAAAAGCTCCAGCTGGCGGCCCGGAAGGTTCAGCGTCGCCCGATCCCGGGCCTCGCCGGAGGTGCAGTCCAGGATCAGGCCCGCCTTGTCACCCATCACCGCCAGCACCAGCTCCGCGCCGTTTGCGGCTTCCACCGCCTCGTCGATGTCCCGATCGCAGCCGTCCAGCACGCCGCAGCCCTTGGCGTAGGTGAAGGCGACGTCCGGCCGGTACTTTTTGAGGCCCGTGAGCACGCTGTCCATATTCGGCAGCGCGTCAGCGGCGCTGTACTCCCCCTCCGGCGTGGGCGTGGAGGCAAAGTTGTCCTCGTTCTGGTCGATCAGCGATTCCACGTGGGCCGGGAACGAGTAGTCCCCCAGCATGTTGCGCACGCTGTCGGCGTTGGGGCCGACGACGGCGATTCTCTTGATCTTCGGGTCGATGGGCAGCGCGCCGTCGTTTTTGAGCAGCGTCAGCGATTTCTCCGCCGCCTTGAGCGCGAAGGCGTGCTGCTCAGGCGTGTGGAAGTGGGATTCCACGGCCTGCTCGTCCGCGAACGGATGCTCAAACAGCCCCAGCGCGAACTTCATCCGAAGCACGCGCTTTGCGCACTCGTCCACCTTGGCCTCGTCCACCAGCCCCTCCCGGACCGCGCGGACCAGCGGAGAACCGTAGCAGTCGGTGGAGGGCAGTTCCACGTCCACGCCCGCGTCCAGCGCCATCCGGGCGGCGCTCTCCACGTCCTGCGCCGCCCTGTGGCAGGTGTGAATCAGGTTGATCGCGAAGTAATCCGAAACGACGATGCCGTCGAATCCCCATTTCTCCCGGAGCGTCTTCCGGATCAACTCCACATTGGTGTGGCAAGGCACGCCGTCCAGCTCGTGGTAGGCGGGCATGATGGCCTTCAGGCCCCCACTTCTCACCGCCGCCTCGAACGGGTACAGATAGGTCTCCTCCAACTCCCTGGGCGGGATGTGGGCGGGCGCCCAGTTCATGCCGCCCTCGCTGGCGCCGTAGCCGACGAAGTGCTTGCCGGTGGCCACGATGCCGCGCTTCATGTCGTCGCCCTGCAGCCCCCGGATGTAGCCGACGCCCATCTGCGCCACCAGGAACGGATCCTCGCCGTAGGTCTCCTCGGTGCGGCCCCAGCGGGGGTCGCGCGTCACATCCATCAGCGGCGCCAGCGCCTGGCGGGAACCCACCGCCATCATCTGTTCGCGGATGTGCCGCCCCATCTCCTTCGCGATCTCCGGTTCGAACCCGGCGGCGACGCCCAGCGCCTGGGGGAACACGTCGGCGTCCCGGGAGAGGAAGCCCGCGCAGCTCTCCTCGTGCACCTGCGCCGGGATGAACACGCGCATAGTATCCTTCAGATACCGCTGGATGCGGTTGACGAGCTTGGCGGTGTCGCTGGGCTTGAGGCCGGAACAGCCGCCCGCCCGCGTGATCTGGCCGATGCCGGAGGCCATCCGCTTTTTGGCCTTCGCCTCGTCGAACTGGAAGTCGGTCAGCACCTCATAGGCCCAGATGCCGCTGAGCTGCGCGACTTTCTCCTTCAGCGTGAGTTCCTTCAAAAGGTCGTTCGCCCGCTCCTCCGGGGCCAGGGCGCTGTCCTGATACGGTCGCATGAAAACCCTCCTGTTCATTACGAATGTTCCATCATCGCAACCTCAGTATACAGTGCGCTCCCCGCGAAATCAATTGAACAAACCAACCGGTTGATGGATTTTCGTGACATGCGCTGCCCAGCGGAACGGGTTTTGTTCCGTTAAGGCCGCGCGAGGCGGATGTAGTCCATCGAGAACTCGTCCTCGCCGTTCAGCGCCCGCGCAGCGCCGAGGGCCAGGCGAATTTGCGGCGATGTGATGTCCAGGATCGGGCTGTCCAGCCCCTCCGCCACCGCCATCGAAAGGAACGTGGTCGCCAGCAGTGCCCGCCCGGGCAGGCCGTAGGACACGTTGGAGATGCCGCCGGTCAGGTGCACCGCCGGGTGCCTGGAGCGGATTTCGCGAATTGCGTCCAGCGCCGCGCGGGGCTTTTCATCGCCCGCGGACAGCGCCTCCACAATGCAATCGATGAAAATTTGATCTTCCTTAAGGCCCGCCCCGGTCATCCGGGCAATCAGTTCCTCCGCGATCTCCACCCGGTCGCTTGCCCCCTCCGGCATGCGCTTTTTCATCGGCAGCGCGATCACGCCCGCGCCCCGTTCGGCGGCGGCGGGCAGGATTTCGTCGATCCGCTCACAGGCGGTGACCGAGTTGAAGATCAGTTCCCGCCCATGAACCGCCTCCGCCGCGCCCAGCAGCACCCCGGCGTTCGGCGAATCCAGCACGATGCCGCAAGCGGTGTGCTCCATCGCCAGCGCCACCAGGCGCTTGAGCACCGGCAGCTCGTCCCCGCCCATCAGCGCGGCGTTCAGATCCAAAAAGTCCGCGCCCGCCTCCTCCTGCGCCTTCATAAGCCTGACAGTGGCCTCGTCGTCCCGTTCCCGCAGCATTTTGAGCGTGGACGGGATGGAACTGTTGAGCTTTTCCCCGATGATCCGCATCAGCTTCCCCCCTTGACGGTTTTTAGCAGCGCCTCGGCCAGATCGACGCGCTTCAGCGGCGTCATCAGGCAGAACCCGGCGCAGAAACCCCGCGCCTCGCAGATCAATTCCCTGCAAAAGTCCAGTGTGCGCTCCGCGGCCGCGTCCCTCCCCTGGCCCTCCAGGCTGTCCACGAAGGCCTGCGGAATCTTGACCCCCGGCACCTCGCTGTTCAGGAACACCGCGTTTTTGTAGCCGGCCACCGGCAGGATGCCCGCGATCACCGGGACGCCCAGCGCGCTCGCGGCGCGGCGGAGGTTCTGAACGTTCTCCTGAGAGAACAGCGACTGGGTGATGAAGGCGTTCGCGCCGTTCAAAATCTTGCGCTCGGCGCGCTTCAGTTCCGCGCCGAAGTTCTGCGCGGAGGTGTTGAGCGCCGCGAAGACGTAGACCGGCGCTTCCGCCAGCGGCCCCTGGTTCATGCCGCGGATGAAGTCGATCAGCGTGAAGGAATTGAAGTTGAACACGCCCACGTCGGCGGCGGACTCGTCCGGGCCGTGGGCCGCGCCGGGAATCGGGTCTCCGGTGACCGCCAGCGCGCCGCGCACCCCCGCCGCCGACGCCGCCAGCAGCGCGCCGCGCATGGCGATGCGGTTGCGGTCGCGGCAGGTCAGGTGCGGGATCGCGTCGATGCCCGCCTCCCGGATCACCATCGCCGCCGTCATCAGGCTGTCGGCGCGGGCGCGGGCCAGCGGCGAATCCGCCAGCGTCAGCGCGTCCGCGCCGCCGTCCTTGAGCCGCCGCGCCGCGTCCATCAGGTGACGGATGTCGGCGTCCACCGGCGGATCGACCTCCACCAGCGCCACCGGGCCGCGCGCGAGTTTTTCAGCCATCGGGCTGAACTGGGCCGGCGCGCCCCGCCCCGCGGGGGTGCGGGCCTCGGCGGGGATTGAAAGCGCCGCGCCCTGGCAGCGCTCGACGGCCCGCAGGATGTGCTCCGGCGTGGTGCCGCAGCAGCCGCCCAGCGCCGCGACGCCCAGCCGCTTCATCTCCGCGAGCTTTCCGGCGAAGTAGCCGGGGTTGTCCTCGTACAATAGCCGCCCGTTGACCCGCGCCGGGTAACCGGCGTTGGGCATGGCCAGCACATCGCCCCGGGACAGGTCCAGCTTTTTCAATAGCCCCAGCATGTGGGCGGGGCCGGACACACAGTTGAGCCCCACCCAGTCCGCGCGTTCCGCCCGCGCCGCCTCGATCAGATTCAGGTAGTTCAGCCCGGCGCCGGTGTAGCCGTCCTGCGACGCGGCGAAGGACACCGCCACCACCGCGCCCGGCGCCGCCTCGCGGATCCAGCGGACCGCCGGGATCAGCGACTCGAACGCCTCCATCGTCTCGAACAGGAAGCGCGTCAGCCCCTCCCGGGCAAACGCCTGGGCCAGCGCCAGGTAATCGGCGGCGGCGTCCCGGTCCGCGTTCGTCACGGGGCCGATGTCGGCGAACACCTGCGTCTTCTCCCCCGCCGCTTCCCGCGCCAGGCGAACGCTCGCCACAATCACCCTGCCCAGCGTGTCCTCGTCCAAGGAACCGGGGTTCGCGGCGAATGTGTTGGTTTTTACGGCGTCCGCGCCCGCTTCCACGTAGGCGCGGTGGATCGCAAGGACCTGCTCCGGGTCGTTCAGGTTGGCCAGTTCGCAAGGCGCGCGGCTGCCGGTCAGCGCGCGGTAGTAGGTGCCGAAGGCGCCGTCAAAGAAGAAGCCGTCGATGGGGAACCCCTCCCAGCGGAGCGTATTTCATTCTTTATAAGGCATCCGGCCGCGCCTGTCAAGCGCGGCCGGGGAAAATCCGGATGGGGCGATTGACAACCCCGCGGCGGTTTGCTATCATCATTCCGAAGAGGGGATTCCATGAAGAACATTGTCGCGGTCAACACCAACACGTACCACGCTTTTCCGGTGGAAGAGGCGCTCCGGGGCATCGCCCGGGCGGGCTTCCGGTTTGTCGAACTGACGGCGGTGCGCGGCTGGACCGAGCACGTGATGCCGGAGCACGGCGAGGCGCGGCTTCGAAGCGTGCAGCGCCTGATGGAGCAACTGGGCCTCACCTGCGTCGCGCTCAGCGGCCACTGCAACCTCCTGGATCCGGAGCGGCTCCAGGATTTTCGAAAAAACATGGCGCTGGCCCGATTTTTTGGCGCGGGGTGGATTCTCTCCTCCACCGGCGAGGCCCACTTTGGAAAAGACGAGCGCTTCACCGACGAGGCGCTGATTCGGAGCGTCCGCTCGCTGCTGCCCGACCTTGAAAAATACGATTTGCGGCTGGGCCTTGAGGTTCACGGCGACTACGGCACCGGGGAATCGCTCATGCCCATCGTGAATGCGGTCGATTCGCCCCGGGTGGGCATCAATTACGACACTGGGAACGCGCTCTACTACGGCGGGCGGCTGCCGGGCGACGACGTCAAAACCTGCCTCCCTCGCGTCAACTTCATCCATTTGAAGGACAAGATCGGCGGCAAGGGGGTCTGGAACTTCCCGGCCATCGGCTCGGGCGAACTGGACCTGGCCGGCTTCATCCGAGGCGCGCGGGAGGGCGGTTACGACGGCCCGCTGTCCATCGAGATCGAGTACACGCAGGACTTCACGATGAACCCCAAGAAGCCGGGCGATATCGAAACCGCCGACCGCGCCGTCCGGGATTCTTACGATTATCTTCACGCGCGCGGGCTTGTGTGAGACATTACCCCATAATAGTTACGCGGGCTTCCCTTTGCGGAAAGCCCGCGCTTTTTATGTCTACAGCACTTCAATTTCGTCGCCCGGGCCGAGCTCGCCGCCCCGGACGACCACCGCGAACACCCCGTCGGTGGGCATCACGCAGATTCCAGTGGCCTGCCGGATCGCGCAGCCGCCGTTATGGCAATCCTTGCCGATCTGCGTGATCTCGAGCACCGCCTCGCCCGCGCGCAGCCGCGTCCCCACCGGCAGCGCGCAGAGATCGACCCCGATGGTATCGATATTTTCGCCGAACGCGCCGTGGGCCAGGTCATTTAGGCCCAGCGCCCGCATCCGGTCGATGCTCTCCTCGGCCAAAAGGCTCACCTGCCGGTGCCAGGCGCCCGCGTGGGCGTCGCCCTCGATGCCGTAGCCCGCGATCAGCCGGATCTTTGCTGCTTCGCTCTTGGGCACGCCCTTGACGGCGCTCACGTTGACCGCGACGACTTTCGCCTTCATAACTCCGTCCGTTGGTAATCCCCGCTCTTTCCGCCGGATTTTTTGATCAGCCGGATGCCCGTGATGGTCATGCCCTTTTCAACGGCCTTCGCCATGTCGTAGACCGTCAGCGCCGCCACCGACGCCGCCGTCAGCGCCTCCATCTCCACGCCGGTCTCCCCTTTGACCCGCACGGTGGCGCGGATCCGGATGCCGCAAGGCGCCTCCGACGGCTCAAAGGCGATGTCCGCGCCCGTCAGCATCAGCGGGTGGCACATCGGGATCAGCTCGCTCGTGCGCTTGGCGGCCATGATGCCCGCCACCTGCGCAACGGCCAGCACGTCGCCCTTCGCGATTCCGCCGGATAGAATGAGGCGCAGCGTCCCCGGCGCCATTTCGACGAAGGCCTCGGCCTCCGCCTCGCGGACAGTGGGCATTTTTTCGGTCACGTCCACCATCCTTGCCCTGCCCTGAGGGCCGATGTGGGTCAGTTCGTCCACGCTCTATCCCCCGATCGCGTTCATCGGCCGCTCCGATTGGCTGGCGCCTTCGTTCAGGTGATGGGCGCGGGGTTTTGCGAGAATCCCCCGCGCGATCGCCGATCGCAGCGCCTCGCCGGCCAGCCCCTTCAGCGGAATCTCCTCCCGGGCGTGCAGGCAGGGCTTCAGCATGCCGTCCGCGGTCACGCGGATGCGGTCGCACTCCGGACAGAAGCAGCCGGTGATCGGCCGGATCAGCCCCACTTCGCCGAGACAGCCCGGCGCTCTGTACCGCTCCGAGACCCCCGCGCGGCCGAGCGGCGTAAGAAATGGGCAGCGCCTCAGCACTTCGCCGGCGGGCAGGAACCGCTCCTTCGGCCAGGATGCGCTGGGGCCGATGGGCATCAGCTCGATAAAGCGCACGTCAAGGGGCCTGTCCCGGGTAAGCTTTATAAAATCTTCAACCTCATCGTCATTGACGCCGCCCATCAGCACCACGTTGAGCTTCACCCGCTCGAACCCGGCGGCGAGCGCCGCGTCCAGGCCATCCAGCGCGTCACCAAGGCGCCCGCAGCCGGTGATCTCGCGGTAGCGCTCCGGCTTCAGGCTGTCGATCGAGAGGTTGACGCGGTGGACGCCCGCCGCCCGCAGCCCCTTCGCCATTCCCTTGAGCCGGGAGCCGTTGGTGGTGACGGCCAGCGTGCGGACGCCGGGGATTTCCAAAACGCCCCGGCAGATGTCCAGGATGTCGCCCCGCACCAGCGGCTCGCCGCCGGTCAGCCGCACCTTTTCGACGCCCAGCGCCGCCGCCTGGCGCGCGATCTCCACGAGTTCCGCCGCCGAAAGCGTTTCGGTCGGAACCCCCGGCCCCTCGGGCGGCATGCAGTAGGCGCACCGGTAGTTGCAGCGCTCCGTCACCGAAAGCCGCAAATATTTGATGGAACGCCCCAGTTGGTCCAGCATTCGTTCCTCCGAAAACAGTTCAGCGCGCGGGCTTTGGGTGGTCGCCGGAGCGCAGCATGTCGATGCCGTGGGCCAGCGCGTCCGCCACCGGTTCCAGGTTCTCCCGGGCCGCCCGCGGGCTTCCGGGCAGGTTGACGATCAGGCAGCTTCCGCGTATGCCCGCCACCGCCCGGGACAGCATCGCGCGCGGCGTGAGCTTGAGGCTCGCGGCTCGCATCGCCTCCGGGATGCCGGGGGCCATCCGGTCGCACACCGCCGCCGTCGCCTCCGGCGTCACGTCCCGGGGCGAAAAGCCGGTGCCGCCGGTGGTAACGATCAGGTCAGCCTCATCTGCGCCCTCGGCCAGCGCCCGCTCGATGTCCGCCCGTTCGTCGGGCACGGTGTCCATCCGGACGACCGAGAAGCCTGACTTTTCAAGGATTTCCACCACCGCCGGGCCGGATTCGTCCGCCCGCTCGCCCCGGGCGCAGCGGTCGCTGACGGTGACGACGATCGCTCGATACATCGCGCGTTCCTCCTGTCATGCCTTGCCGAAGCTGCAGTCGGGGTAGCGGCAGGGCTTGCAGCCGAGGCATAGCCCGCCCGGCCCCAGCCGCGCGATGTCCGCCTTCGAAACCCTCACCCCCGCGGCGACGCGGGGCAGGATGAGGTCAAAGATCGTCGCGTCGGCGTACATCACGCAGGCGGGCAGGCCCATCGCGGGCGTGCCGTCCTCATAGTAGCCCAAGAGGAACATCGCGCCCGGCAGCACCGGCGCGCCGTAGGTCACGATCGCCGCGCCGCTGTCCCGTATGGCGGCGGGCGTCCGATCGTCCGGATCCACGCTCATGCCGCCGGTGCAGATTACGAGTTCCGCGCCCTGCCCCCGCACCTTCCGGATCGCCGAAACGATGTTCTCCTTTTGATCATCGCTTCTCTCCAAGAAGGCGGCCTCGATGCCGTAGTTTTTCAGCTTTTCGACCACCACCGGGGTGAACGTGTCCTGAATGCGGCCGTAGAATACCTCGCTGCCGGTGGTGACGATGCCCGCCTTCATCCTGCGGTAAGGCAAAAGTTGCAGCACCGGTTTATCGCCGGCGGCGCGCTCGGCCTCCAGGATCTTCTCCTCCTCGATGACCAGCGGGATCACCCGGGTGCCGCACAGCACGTCGCCCGCGCGCACCGGAAAGCAGTCGTGCCGGGTCGCCGCCATCACGCCGTCGATGGAGTTGATCCGAAGCAGCCGCCCCGCGTCCACCCGGAACAGCCCGTCGTACTCGGCGGACAGCTCAATCTTGCCTTCGCTGGGTTCCGAGCGCTTCATGCCCGGCCCCGCGAGCAGGTTCGCCAGCCTCTTTGCCGCGTCGTTCTCGTGGAGCATGCCCTCCTCCAGCGCCCACACGTAGAGATGGTCCTTGCCCATCGACAGCAGCATCGGGATGTCTTCCTCGGTCACCACGTGGCCCTTTTTGAACTGGGGGCCCTTCATTTCGCCGCGCACGATGCGCGTCAGGTCGTGGCACAATACGTGCCCGACCGCGTTTTGAGTCTCAATCAATTTCATGAGGCCATCATACCATTATTCGGGGAAAAGAACAACGGTTTTTTCATGACGGGACTCGGGCGGCCCGCTTCTCCAGCCGCCCGGCGAGGAGCGCGCCCAGCGCGACCAGCGCGGCGATCCCGATGCAGCAAAGAAACGTCACGCGCGTATCGGCCGCCCACGCGCCGATTACCGCCGGGAACACCGCACCGCCCAGCGTGGAGAACAGCATCATCACGCCGTAGGCCGCGCCGACCCGGTCCGGGAACACCCGGGACGACAGCACGAAGATCATCGTCCACACCGGGCCGCAGCCAAAGCCGTAGAGCAGCACGCCCAGGATCCGCAGCGGTTCGCTGGGCGAGACGAGCACCAGCGCGGCCCCGGCGATCACAAACGGCGTGAAGAACCGGACGGCGAACAGTTCCCGCCCGCTCAGGAACGCGCCGATCAACCGGCAGACCAGCATCGCCGCCCAAAACAGCGAGATGGTGAGCGTCGCCATCTGCTCGCCGGACCCCTTTTCCAGAAACAGCCGCTTCAGATAGGCGGGCGCGACCGATTCGTAGCCCATGTAAAGGAAGATCAGCACCGCGTACAGCAGGAATCTGCGGCTTTTCAGCAACCGGAAGCTGTTGACGCCGCTCTCTGGGTTGCGCGCTTCGGCCTGCCCCCGCCCGCCCAGCGCCATGAGCAGAAACAGCGCGAAGGCGAACGCCGCGCAAATCCAAAAAACGCCCCGATAATCGCCGCCACCCGCCAGGCGCCGCGCGACCAGCGCCGGGGCCGCGATCGCGCCGATGCCAAAACCGATCTGCGACAGGTTCATCCACAGCGTGGCGCGCGCCCCGTTGCCGTCGGTCAGCAGCGCGCTGCCCATCGATTCCGCCGGGCCGAAGCCCACGCCCAGCACAAAGAACCCCAAAAACGTCAGCGCCGCGCCGCGAAAGGCCGCGACGCCCACGAGGCCCAGCGCCAACAGCGCGAGGCCCGCCGCGATCACCCGCCGCTTGCCCACCCGGTCGGCCAGCGAGCCGCCGAAGAACGCGCTGACGCAGGAACCCGCCATATAGCTGGAGATGAACGCGCCCACCGACGACGGCGGAAGGTTCACCGAGGCGGCGATCCGGTCCAGCAGGCTTGTGATCGAGGTGGCCAGCGCGCCGAGGCACGCGATCATCGCGCACAACAACAGGTTCTGCGCCAGCATGCGCTTTTCCATTCGGGGCCTCCGCTTTCGTTTCGTTGGGACATCGGGTTAGAGAGCTACTTTAGCAGGTACGGCTCGATGAAGCAGTCGTACCGGGCCTCCTCGCCTGGCGGAACCCACTCGAGGTTCTCCCGCGTGTTGCCCGCGTCCGGAAGGCCGATCCACGGCTCCACGCAGGTGGTGCCGGGGAACAGCGTGCAGGCGACCATCGCCCGGAACGCGTCCGGGGAGCGGACGCGCGCGCCATAGCCGTCCGCGGGCGAGATCAGTTCCGAAACGCCGCCCGTCCTGCCGCTGAGCACGTAATCCACCGGGTTACTCAAATCGATCTCCGCGGGCGGGATCGCGGCCTTGCCCGCCGCGTCCCAGCGCTCGCAATGGCTCATGTTGACTATGAGGTGCGCGCGCGCCTTGTCGGTGGTCACAAAGTACGGGTGCCAGCCGAACGCGTGGGGCATCGCCCGGCCGCTTCCGTTCTTCACCCGCGCGGTCAGCCGGAGGCGGCCCTCCTCCAGCGCGTAGGTGAGCCGAAGCTCGAATTCGAACGGATAGCAGTCGCGGATCCACTCGCGGCAGCCGGTTCGGAGCAGCGTCGCGCGCTCCCGGGTGACTTCCTCCACGCCGAAGGCCGAATCCCGCACCAGCCCGTGGAAGGGCATGCGGTAGGTCTTCCCATCCAGTTCGTACCGGTCCCCCGCCGTCCGGCTGGGGAACGGGAACAGCACCGGGTTCCCGCCCGCCAGCACCGCGCCCTGCGGCAGGCGCGCCTCGTCCAGGTGCAATATGGGGATGCCGTGGAGAGCCAGTCTGCCCACCATGCCGCCGTAGTCCGGATAGACGGTTGCGGAGAGCGCCCCGCCGTTGAGTTCGATCCTGTTCATGCCTCTCCCACCTCAACTATTCCTGAACCCGGCCCACCAGGTGCTGCAGATTGGCCGGCAGCCGGTTCAGCACCTCGACCTCCGCGCCCATCTTGGCCAGCGTCTTTTCCACCCGCACCGAGTCCAGGCCCGGGATGACCACGTCGTTCCAGTGAGCGCCGGTGCCGCGGACGGCTACGTCCAGCAGGGTGACGATCTGAAGGCCCAGCGGCTCGTCGGATTTCAGCGTGATCGCGCCGAAAACATCCTCCCAGGCGGTGCAGCCTCCGCCGCGGGTGCCGCTGAAGGGTTTTTGGCGGGCGAGTTCAATTCGCCTCCCGATCCGGCGGCAGACGTCCTCCTCGCGGTTTTTGAAGTAGCCGATCAGCGCCTGCTCCTGGAAGCGGGCGGGCAGGTTCTCCCAGGCGACGCGGCGGTAGGCCTCGAGGCCCACGTAGTATGCGCCCTCCACGAAGTCGATCCAGTAGCGCTGATCGTCGGTCAGGCGGGCGGGGTCCAGTGTGGCGACCACGGTGCAGCGCTCGCAGGCGGTCAGCCCGCCGCACTGGGGCGCGACGCCCAGCTGCACATAGTCGCCCTCCCGGATCACCCGGTTGAGCGATTTTCCGGCCAGCGCGCGGTTTCTCTCCCCCGCCGTCACCGTTACGTCGAACCCGAAGCCCTCCGCGCCCAGCGCCTGGCCGATCAGCCAGCCCCACTGGGACACCTGGGTCTCCAGCATGCCCGGTTCCAATACCGCCAGCATGCCCTCCAGCATCGCGTCGGCGATCAAGGCCGCCTGCCGGGTGAGTTCAATCTCCCGGTCGGACTTCTCATACCGGGCCTTCGCCAGAACCCGCTGGCAGTCGACCACGTTCCCCTCGCCCACGAGCGAGCAAAGGTATTTGTATACGCTGACCGGCAGCGCCTCCCGCGGGGTCAAAAGCGCGATGGTCCGGGGCATCTGCCCCACCGCCTGGGCCAGCGCGTCCTCCACCCGCTCCGCCTCCGCGCTGTACTCCACGCCGGGGCGCGTCAGCATCCCCACCTTATGGACGAGCGCGCTGGCCACGCAGACGCCCTCGAGGCCCGTCAGGATATGGAAGCCCTGAGGGCCCAGGATACCCGCGACGGGTTCGCCCGGCAGGCTGAAGCATCCGCCCAGGTAGCAAACGTCGCCGGAGTAAACGAAGCCGCAGTCGACGCCGAGCGCCCGAAGCCCTTCCATCACCAGCCGCTGGCGGGCCAGGAACTCCGGCTTTTCGACGCGCAGCGCCCCGTCCGGCTTCGGGGCCTTGGCAAGGATCCTGTCCACCTTGGCCGCCTTGGCCATAAAGGACTCCATGAGCATCCCTCCGTTTGTATTCAGCCTTCCTGCACAGGCAATCCGGAACGCTGTTTTTTCCATTATATCACGGGGAGCCGGGTTTGCGAAACGGGTCTTTCGTGAATCCGCGCGCGCAAATCCCGCTCAGGCTGCCATTTTAGAAGCCGGTTTTGGCGCTAATGATTTCTTGACAAATTTCTCTGGCGTTCTTTGCCCGGATATACTATAATTGTTTCGATCACCGGCGTACGTTGCGCAGCCGACCTAGGACGCGAGGGGAGATGAAAGCTTCCATGATGTTCCTGCCAGGCGGAATGATGAGCGACGAAAAGCCTCCGGCGCAGCAGGCGATCAAGGCGGAGAACCTGAAGCGCATCTTTCTGGAACTGCACCGGCGCGGCGAAATGACCCGGGTGCAGCTCTCCCGCTCGACGGACCTCAGCGCCGCCACGGTCTCGGCGCTGGTGGACGAGCTGGTTCGGCTGGGGCTGTTCGTCGAGATGGGCCCCGCAAGGACCGACCACATCGGCCGCAAACCCATCAACCTGCGCATTCGCCCCGACGGCCGCCAACTGCCGGTGTTCGCGCTCACCCGGAACGGCGCCCACTTCACGCTGTACGACCTCAACCTGCAATCACTGGAGACGCTGTTCGTCCCCCTCGACTCCGGCCGATACGGCAGCCTCGAGGGCGGCGAGTACCCGGACAGCGGACAGGACTACGCGAACCTCCTCAGGGGCGCCCTTGAAAAATCCCATCGGTTCGACGCCGCCCGGGCGGCCGCGGTGTGCGTCGTCTCGCCGGGCGCCTTCGACCGGGAGCGGGACGCCTTTTTGCTGCCGGAGCTGCGCGTCCGCTTCTCCCGATCGGCGATGGCGGATCTGGAAAAGGAACTCCAGGTGCCGCTGTTCTTCGGCAAATCGTCGATGGCCCGCGCCTACGCGGAAAAAAAGGCGCTGGACGCGGCGGGCGAGGAAGTCCGCGACCTGATCTACCTCTGCGTAAGCGACAGCGTCAGCGCGGGTATCCTGTGCGGGGGCGATCTGTTTCTGGGCGCGGAGGGCGCCGCCGGCGAGATCGGCCGCATGGCCGTCGATTGGGACGGCGTTCCCTGCGCCTGCCTGGAGCGGTACGTGAACGTGAACGCCATCCTGGAGTCTTTCGGCGAAGCCGCCGCGCTGGAATCCGTCGGATCCGCCTACGAGGCCGGAAATCCCGCCGCCGTGCGGGCGCTGGACGGCGTCGCCGAAAAGCTGTTCCGCGGCATCTGCGGCGCCGTCTGCCTGACCGGCATCCGCCGCGTCGTGATCGGCGGCGGCATCGAACGCCTGGGCCGGGGCTTTCTCCTGAAGCTGCGCTCCTTTGCGCGGGAGAACCGCCGCTGGACGCCGGCGCGAGACATCGCCATCGATTATTCCCGCTGCGCGCCGGGCGGCGACGCGCTGGGCATCGCCAGCTACTTCCTGGACAGGGTTTACACCATCGTTTCATAACATAAATAGGAGGAAAAGTCATGCCCGAGGAACAGAATCAAAACCCCAAAGCGCCGGAGCCCGGCTCGCTGGCTGAAAAAGTCTCGAAGATCGACGAAAAGCAATGGCTGAACTATCAGACCATCGCGGGCGCGGTGCTGGGCGTCGCCACGGGCGCGATGCTGTTTCTGGTCAAGGACGACGGCTCGTTTTTGCCGATCAACTTCATCATCGCGCTGGTCATCGCCAAGTTTCTGCCCGACTACGCGGAAAAGCAGCTGCAGCGCGGCCTCAGCCGCGCGCGGATCACGCTGGTCATCGTGCTGCTGGCCACGATCTTGGGCTACGCGGCCTACACGCTGGCGACCAAGGGCTTCTCCGCGTTCAAGATCAAATCATAATCCAAAGCGTTGAAAAACCCTGAGGGGTTTTGGGCGCAAAGGGAGAAGAACTGTGTGCGCCTAAAATTCTGAGGAATTTCCGGGCGGCGCACTGACTTGTGGGATTGTTTCCTCCACCAGTGTTCGCACTGGTTATGGAAACCGTTCCCGGCGCACGGGCCGCCGGGAACGAATCGAAAGCACGACGAGGTTTATCAACAGCTTGAGGGCGCCGCGTTGGCCGCGGCGCCCTCGTTCCGATGTGATTTCCTGTTCTATTTCTTCCGGCGCGACAGCAGGATCAGCCCAACCGCCGCCAGAAGCGCCAGGCCCGCGATGCCCGCGATCAGGATGTCGACGGGCAGCCGGCTCTGCTGGGCGGGTGTCGGTGCGGGCGAAGGCGTGGGCGCGGGGGTTTCGGTGGGCGCGGGCGCGCTCAGTGTGACGCCGGCGCTGGCCGAGGCGGTCACGGAGTCCGTGAGGTTCTGGTCGTACTTGCCGCTGGCGGTCACGCTGGCCGAAACGTTCCCGGCGCTCGCCTCGGTGGGCACCCGGTAGCTCAGGTGCAGCGTCTGGCCCGCAGCCAGTTCCGCGATGCAAGCGGTGGCACCATCGGCCTCCACCCCATCCGGCAGGTTCTCAAAGGCGCCGTCCGGCCCGGCCTTCACATCCACCTGGTACAAGGTGCGGCTGCTCTGGTTGGTGACGGCGATGTCGAACGCGGCCGCCTCGCCCGCCGGAACCTCCCCGCTGGCGGCGGTCATGGCGACCAGCACCTGCCCGGCCGTCACCGGGATCGACAGCGCGCCGCTGGCCGTGGCGTAGGCGCTGGCGGCGTTCACGTTGACGTCCAGCGTATTCAGCGCGTAGTCGCCCGGGATGTTCAGCGCGTAGACCAGCGTCACGTCCTCGCCCGGCCGCAGCGTGCCGATGACCGTGCCGCTGCCGTTTTCGGTGGCGGTGATGGACGCACGGTTCTTGCCCTCAAAACTGAAGCCCTGGTCGTTGGAGACGGTGATGCGGCTGAGCGCAGCGTCGCCGTCGTTGTAGACGCGGACGCGAATGCGCGCGGTGTCTCCGGGAGCGTAGGACTCGGCGTCGGCGCTCAATTCGGCGCCCAGCGCGATGCCGCCCTGGATCATCACCTTCCGCTCGGCCTGGGCCGAGACCTTCTTGCCGTCCACGGCGCTCTTTCCGGATACCTGCGCCCGGTTGAGCAGCGGCTGCTGGAACCGGTCGCCGGTGACGGTCACCTGGGAGCCGGTCAGGTCCGCTTCGGGCGCGGCGGCGGTGAACGTCGCGGTGAGCGACGCGCCGGTGGATAAGGCCGGCAGGTTCACGGCCGGTTCGCCCTCCGGCTGGGTGGCGCCCTCGTCGTCGGAGGCATCGATGCCCGTCAGCGTCAGGCCCTCCATCAGATCCCGAAGCTGCAGATCGTTCAGCGGCACGTTGCCGGTGTTCTGCGCGGTCAAGATGTACTGAATCTCCTCGCCCGGCGCGTACGCATCCTTGTCCGCGGTCAGGCTGAGCGAAACAGCGGGCGCCGCGGCCACGGTGGCGGTGGTGACGGCGTGGGCGGAAACCGCCTTGCCGGTCAGCTCGTCGCGACCGGAGACGCTCAGGTTGTTGTCAAAGTCGCCCGCTTCCGCCGCGTCGGAGACCGGGTAGGAATAGGCATATTGCACCGATTTGCCCGGCTCCAGCCGGTCGATGTTCAGCGCCTCGGCGTCGATGGACGCACCGCCGGAAGGCTCGATTGAATTCGGATCGATGGTGATGCCCCAAAGGTCGCTGGTGCACTCAAGGCCGGTCAGCGCGACGTTGCCCTCGTTCGCCACCGTCACCTGGTACCGGACGCTTTTGCCCGGATCGGCGGCGGACTCCGCGGTCTTCTGCCGGGCGGTCAGTTTGGGCACGCCGGCGACTTCCACGTCCGCCACGGCGTTCAGCTTTACGTCCTCGCCGCCCGAGGTTCCGGAAACGGTGAGGCCCACGGAGAGCGGCCCCGGCGCCGCGTCCTTTGGCAGCTGGTACTGGTAGGCGATCGTCAGGCTCTCGCCCGCCTTGAGGCGCTTGGCCGTGCCTTCCGCCGCCGCGCCCTCTGGCAGCACGGTGAACTTGAGGCCGGTCAGGTCCTTCGAGCGGTCGTTGGCGATGACGACGGTGCCCTTGACCGTATCGCCGGGCTGCGCGGTCGCGGGCAGATCGATCTTCGCGGTAGCCTCGCCCTCGACGACGGACACGCTGACGTCCGCGTCGGCGGTGACCTCGTCCAGGCCGCCCTCCGGCTGCGCCGACACCTCGGCGCGGTTGACCAGGTCGCCCTTCTTGGCGTCCTTCGGGATGACGTAGTCAAACGTGACGGTCTTCTTCGCGCCCGGCTCCAGATCCTTGATGGTGGCGGGCTTCCCGTTCAGGTCGTCTGAAACCGTCACCTGGGTCAGCTTCACGTTGCCCTCGTTCACGACGGACGCCGAATAGACCACCTTGTCGCCGGGCTTGTACTCCCAGCCCTCAGTGGTCATCGTGAGCGAGACCTTCGGCTGGGGCACGGGCGTCGGCTCCGGCGTGGGCGTCGGCTCAGGGGTCGGCGTCGCGGTCGGTTCCGGCGCCGCGGTCGGCTCCGGCGTAGGCGTCGATTCCGGGGTTGGCGTCGCAGTCGGTTCCGGCGTCACGGTCGGTTCCGGCGTGGGCGTCGGCTCCGGGGTCGGCGTCGCGGTCGGTTCCGGCGTAAGCGTCGGCTCAGGGGTTGGCGTCGCAGTCGGTTCCGGCGTCACGGTCGGTTCCGGCGTGGGCGTAGGTTCTGGTGTTGCGGTCGGTTCCGGCGTGGGCGTAGGCTCCGGCGTCACGGTCGGTTCCGGCGTAGGCGTGGGTTCCGGAGTCGGCTTCGCGGTCGGCATCTTGGGCGGCGCGGGCTGGATGACCTCCGGGGTGGCGGTCGGTTCCGGCGTCGGCTCGGGGGTCAGCGTCGGTTCCACGGTCGGTTCCGGGGTCGGCGTCGGTTCCACGGTCGGCGTAGCCTCAGCGGTAGGTTCGGGCGTCGGCGTCGGCTCCACGGTCGGCTCCGGGGTCGGCGTAACCTCAGCGGTAGGTTCGGGCGTCAGCGTCGGCTCCACGGTCGGTTCTGGGGCCGGCGTAGCCTCAGCGGTAGGTTCGGGCGTCAGCGTCGGTTCCACGGTCGGCTCCGGGGTCGGCGTCGGTTCCACGGTTGGTTCCGGGGTCGGCGTAGCCTCAGCAGCGGGTTTGGGGGTTGGCGTCAATTCTGGCGTCAGCTCCGGCGTAGGCGTTGGCGCAGGGGTCGGCGTCGGCTCCGGCGTGGGCGTGGGTTCCGGCGTAGGCTCCGCGGTCGGCATCTTGGGCGGCGCGGGCTGGATGACCTCCGGCGTAGCGGTCGGCTCCGGCGTCGGTTCAAGCGTCGGCGTGGGTTCCGGCGTCGGTTCAGCGGTCGGCTCCGGCGTGGCGGTCGGTTCCGGCGTCGGCTCAGCAGTCGGCTCCGGAGTGGCGGTCGGTTCCGGTGTCGGCTCAAGCGTCGGCATAGGCTCAGGCGTCGGCTCGGCAGTCGGCTCAGGCGTCGGCTCGGCAGTCGGCTCAGGCGTCGGCTCCTCGGTGACTTCCGCGGCTCCGGCGACGGGCAGCAGCAGGATGTCCTCCTCCTCGCCCGCCTTGAGGGCCTTTTTGTCCTTCTTTGCCTTGGAAAGGTAGCTCTTCACCTGGTCGTCGTCCAGCGTCAGCAGCGCTTCCGGCGCCACGTAGCCCGTGAGCGCCTGCCCGTCCGCATTGAACAGCACCTGGGCGGCGCCGGTGTCCGCGTCCAGCGAGACCATGTAGACGATGTCGCCCGCCATGACCTGGGACAGCGGCTGGGTCAAGGCGGCGTCGGCGAACAGCGGCGAGTCCTCAGTCGCCTGGGCGTAACCGCCCGCGCTTTGCGTCGGGACGGTTTCCTCCGGCTGCTGGGTCGCCTGCTGCTCCCCGGATTCGGCGAATGCGGGCGCGATGGGCACGCCGACGGCGAGCAGCGCCGCGAGCCATGCGGCCAGAAGGCCCGTGAGAATCCGTTTGCACTTCATGGAAACACCTCCGGCAAATTCCGCGCCGGCCGCCACGAACTGGGCGGCACATCCTGCCTGCGCTTTCCCTATTAGACGCGTCCCGGCTTTAATTGGTTTCTTTTGCGAATTGCGGCAGCGTCTCGACGGCCTTCTCCCACGCCTCGATCATCCGGTCGCACCAATCGTCGAATTCTGGATCCGAGGTCTGGCAGTCCGGGTGGCCCTCGATGTACTTTAAGGCGGCGCGCACGCCCTCGTCAAACCGGGCGGTCGCCACGTAGTCGGGCACGGCGCGCTTGATCTTCTGGTTGTCGAACACGACGCTGTTGGCCTTGTCGCCGGTCAGCCCGCCCAGCCACTCCGGGTTCAGCGCCCCCAGCACGTCCGACGGGATGTGAACCAGCTTCGCCTCCACGCCCAGCGCGGCCGCGATGGCCTGATGGATCTGGTTCCAGGTCAGCGACTCGTCGGAGGTGATCTGGTAGGTTTCGCCGATGGCGTGGAGGTTGCCCATCAGCCCGAGGAACGCCCAGGCGAAGTCGGCGCTCCAGGTGAGCGTCCAGAGGGACGTGCCATCGCCGGGGACGATCACCTTTTTGCCTTTCTTGATCCGGTCGATCACCTGGTAGGAGCCCTTCGCGCCGTGCAGTGCCACCGGCACCGCGCGCTCGCCGTAGGTGTGGCTGGGGCGCACGACGGTGGCCGGGAACCCCTCTCGGCGGTAGAGGTCCTGGAGCAAAAGCTCGCAGGCGATCTTGTCGCGGGAGTATTGCCAGTAGGGGTTGCTAAGCGGCGTGCTCTCGGTGATGAAGGGGCTTGAGAGCGGCTTCTGGTAGGCGGAGGCGGAGCTGATGAAGATGTACTGGCACGCCTTCCCGGAGAACAGCCGGTAATCCCGCTCCACCTGATCGGGCGTGAAGGCGATGAAGTCCGCCACCACGTCGAAATTGAGGCCGGAGAGCTTCTCCTTCACGGCGTCCTCGTCCCGGATGTCCGCCCGGATTAAGTGCGCGCCCTCCGGGATCTCCCGATTGCCCCGATTGATGAGGTACAACTCCCAGCCGCGCGCCAGCGCGAGCAGCGAAATCGGCTTCGAGATGGTGCCGGTGCCGCCGATGAAAAGCGCCTTCATATGATGTCCCCTCCCGGTGTATGCTTTCTTCAAATATATCACCGGACCGGTTTTGTGTCAATCGCGCGGGGCAGAAAGGCGCGCCCTGTGAAAGGACGGCGTCGGAAAGTGACCGCAATTCATCAAAACGCCTTTTATTTTCAGCCGGTTTGGATTATCATGTTTTTGAATACCCGGCGCGCTTCACACCGGCCGCCGGCGATGCAAAGGAGCGTCATCATGCCGAAGATCGTCATCCTGGACGGCCACACCGAAAACCCCGGCGACTTGAGCTGGGGCGGCTTCGAGGCGCTGGGGGAACTGACCGTATACGACCGCACCGCGCCGGGCGACGTCGCCTCGCGGATCGGCGACGCGGAGATCGCCTTCACCAACAAGGCGCCGCTGCCGCGAGGCGTGATCTTCGCCTGCCCGAACCTCAAGTTCATCGGCGTACTGGCCACCGGCTATAACGTGGTGGATGTGGCGGCGGCGAAGGAGAAGGGCGTCCTGGTGGCCAACATCCCCGCCTACAGCACCCCTTCGGTGGCGCAGCTGGTGTTCGCGCTGCTGCTGGAGATCTGCCACCACGCCCAGCGCCACAGCGACGCGGTGCACGAGGGGCGCTGGACGAACAGCCCCGACTTCTGCTTCTGGGATGCTCCGCTGATCGAGCTGAAGGACAAGGTGCTGGGCATTGTGGGCTTTGGCCGCATCGGGCAGGCGGTCGCCCGGATCGGGGCGGCGCTGGGCATGAAGGTGCTTGCCCACAGCCGCGCCGAAACAGAAGCGGGCCGCGCGCTCGCGGAATACGTATCCCTGGAGGAACTGTACGCGCGCTCCGACGTGATCTCGCTGCACTGCCCGCTGACGGAGGAAACCCGCGGCATGATTAACCGGAGCTCCATCGCGAAGATGAAGCCGGGCGTGATTTTGATCAACACCGGCCGGGGGCCGCTGATTGCGGAACAGGACCTTGCGGACGCGCTCAATTCCAGCACTGTCTACGCCGCCGGGGTGGATGTGGTGAGCGAGGAGCCGATCCGGGCGGACAACCCGCTTTTGACCGCGAAGAACTGCCTGATTACGCCCCACATTGCCTGGGCGCCTAAGGAATCCCGTCAGCGGCTGATGGACATCGCGGTGGGCAACCTGCGGCAGTTCCTCGCCGGGCATCCGGTCAACATTATCAACCGCTAATTGATTGCCCGCGCTGAGCGGTGCGGGCCAGGAATTTTTCCCGGTTCACGATGGAGCGCTCGTGCTCGCCGCCGCCGATCTCCCCCGCCTCGTCGTAGGCCGTGACTTTGAAGACCAGCTTCCTGCCGTCCACCCGGGTCAGCTCGCTCTCGGCGCGCACCGTGCGCCCCAGCGCGGTGGCGGCGCTGTGGCGGATGTTCAGCGCGGTGCCCACGGTGGTCTCCCCCTCGTTTAGATACGGCGCGACCGAATGGCTGGCGGCCTCCTCCATCAGCGCCACCATCGCGGGCGTGGCAAACACCGGGCAATCGCCGCTGCCCATGCGCACCGCGCTGTTTTCGATGGCGACAACCGCTTGCGCGGAGCCTTTGAGTCCGGCTTCGATCATGACATCTCCCCCTTTTTCTCGAGGCCACGCTTGACGCGCGCCCCTTTTTATGATACACTTTTCGCAAGTGAATAGCCAGCGCAAACGCACGAAAGTGCCGGCGGCCAACGCCGAGGGAACACGGATGAAAATTCCGGGCTATCCCAGTAACCGTGAAGCGGACGAAAGGACAAAGCGCCACTGCCTTTAGGGGCGGGAAGGCGTCCGAGTAGGATGATGCCAAGCCGGGAGACCTGATGCGCCATGTATGCTCCTGGGGTTGGGTGAGTTTTTGGCTCCCTCCAGCGCATGGAGGGATTTTATGTCCCCCCGCCGTTCACAACAAGTGGGGAGGTTTTTTTATGCTCAAGAGAACGCTGTCCCTGATTCTCGCGCTGTCGCTCGCGCTGGCGCTGGCCGCGTCGGCGGAAATCCAGTCCACCGACATGCTGGGCCGCGCCCATGCGCTCAAGGCGCCCGCTTCCCGCGTGGTGGCGCTGTCCGCCGCCGAGTGCGAAATCCTGTACGCGCTGGGCGCCGGGTCGACGCTGGTGGGCCGGGGCGAGTTCTGCGATTACCCGGCGGAGGTGACCAGCCTGCCGTCGCTGGGCTCCGGTGGGAACACCAACATCGAGGAGATTCTGGCGCTGAAGCCGGATCTGGTGCTGATGGATTCCATGGCGCAGCCTGCCGAGCAGGTGGAGGCCATCGAGAAGGCGGGCGTGCCGGTGTACGTGACCCAGGCTACGGACATCTCCGGCGTCTACAACGCCATCGCCGGCATCGGCCAGGTGCTGGGCAAGGACAATGAAGCCCAGGCGCTGGTGGACTCCATGAAGGCCACATTCGACCAGGTCAAGGCCAGGGTGCCCGCCGGCGGCGCGCCCAAGACGGTGTATTTTGAGGTCTCGCCGCTGCAGTATGGGCTGTGGACGGCCGGCAAGGGAACCTTCATGAACGAGATGGCCGGGATGCTGGGCCTCAAGAATATATTTGACGACGTGGACGGCTGGGCGGAGGTGTCCCAGGAGCAGGTGATCGCGAGGAATCCGGATCTGATCGTCACCGTCGCCATGTACGCCGGGCAGGGCCAAAAGCCCGACGAGGAGATCGCCTCCCGCGCCGGCTGGGACGGCATCGCCGCCGTCAAGAACAAGGCGATCCTCACCGCGGATAACAACGCGATGACCCGCCCCGGCCCCCGGCTCGCCGAGGCGGCCCAGTCCCTCTACGACTTCGCCTATGGCGGCTAAGCGGCTCCGGGCGGGGTTCTCCCTGCTCCAGTACGCGCTGATGACGGCGGTGACACTGATTACGCTGCTCTTCTGCGTCTGCGCGGGCAGCGTCCAGGTGCCGCCGCTCGAGGCGCTTTCGGCGATCTTCGGAAGGGCTTCGGGCATCAACGGTTCGATCATCCTGAACGTCAGATTGCCCCGCGTGATCGCGGTGATGCTGTCGGGCGCGATGCTGTCGCTGTCCGGCGGCGCGATGCAGGGGCTGCTCCGAAATCCGCTGGCCGACGGCTCCACGTTCGGCGTGTCGGCGGGCGCGTCGCTGGGCGCGACGCTGGCCATCGCGCTGGGGTTTTCGATCCCGGGCGTCGCGGGCGGGGCGACCACCGTGACGGCGGTGGTGTTCGCGTTTTTGTCGCTGGCGCTGATCCTTCTGCTCGCCGGCAGGCTGGAGGGTTCGCTGTCCAGCAACACGATCATCCTGGTGGGCGTGATCTTCACGATGTTCGCGAACTCGCTGACCAGCCTGATCGTCACCTTCGCGGGCGAAAAGGTGCGCACCATCATGTTCTGGACGATGGGTTCGCTGGCGGGCAGCACGTTCCGGGACGACATCTGGCTCGCCGCGTCGCTGATCGCGTTCGGCGCGGCGGTTCTCAGCTTCTCCAGCGAACTGAACGCCTTCGCGCTGGGCGAGGAGAACGCCAAGAGCGTCGGCGTGGACGTCCGGCGCGTCAAGCGCCGGGTTCTCATCTCGGTGTCGGCGCTGATCGGCGTCAGCGTGTCGGTGGGCGGCACGATCGGCTTCGTGGGGCTGGTGGTGCCACACATGACGCGCATGCTGGTCGGCCCGGACCACAGGCGGCTCTTGCCCGCGTCGATGTTCGCGGGCGGCGTGTTCCTGATGCTGGCCGACCTTGCAAGCCGCGTGGTGATGAAGCCGCTCGAACTCCCCATCGGCGTGATCACGTCGTTTATCGGCTCCATCGCCTTCGTCTTCATCTTTTTCAGAACCGGAAGGGCAAAGTAATGCTGGAAGTCAAAGACCTCTCGGTGCGATATGGAAAGCTGACGGTGGTGGACCGGGCGAGCTTTTCGCTGGACGCGGGGCGCTGGCTGATGATCGTCGGCCCCAACGGCGCGGGGAAATCGACGCTGCTAAGCGCCGTCGCGCAGATCATCCCGAGCGACGGCGCGGTGCGGATGGATGGGCAGGATCTCGCCCGCGCAAAGCCCGCCGCCCTCGCGCGGAAGCTGGGGCTATTGTCCCAGTCGCACACGGTGGGCTACGCGTTCACCGTGGATCAGGTGGTGCGGCTGGGGCGCTACGCCTACCGGAGCGGGCTGTTTGCGGACCCCGGTCAGGACAACGAGGCGCAGGTGGAAAAGGCGCTCGCCGCCACCGGCATGGCGGAAATGCGGGATCACTCGGTACTCACGCTGTCGGGGGGCGAACTGCAGCGGGCGTTTCTGGCGCAGCTGTTGGCCCAGGATCCGCAGGTGCTGCTGCTGGACGAGCCTACGAACCACCTGGACCTCGCCTATCAGAAGGATGTCTTTCAGCTGATCGGCGGGTGGATTCGCCAGACCAACCGCTCGGTGATCTCGGTGGTGCACGATCTGAGCCTGGCCCGCGCCTGGGGCGACGAGGCGCTGCTGATGCAGCGGGGGCGGATCATCGCCCGCGGCGACGCGAAAGCCGCGCTGTCCGACGAAAACCTGTCCCAGGCCTATGGCATGGACGTGCGCGGCTGGATGCGGGGGCTGTACGAACAGTGGCGCTGACGCGCGGCAAGCGGAACTGTCAACCGGCATTTAGGGTTCGGCCTTCACGTCGCTTTCCACGATGTACTTCTCTGGCTTATAGAGCGTAAACGGGAAGTCCCGCTTCACCGGGGCCAATACCGTCCAGTCCGTGACCTCGTACACCGGCACATCCCTTTGAAGCGCTGGCGAATACTCCGAGCGCTTGCCCTCCCAGTACATCACGAACACGTTGTCCTCCAGCATACGGCTGTCCTTGAACCCGGCGTCCAGCGGGGTCTTTCCGGAAACGCGGCAGGCCGACTCCACCCTCTCCCCGCCACTTTCCCGCTCCGCGAACCAATCGAACCCTTCCGCCCGCGCCCGGGTGCACAGCACGTACCGGGCACCGCTCTTTTCCAGAGCGTCCTCGGTGACCGCCGCCTTGTACACCGGCTCGACGACGATGAGGAATCGGAGGCAGAGGCTTGCGATCATCGCCGCCAGCATCAGCCCCGCCACCAGGTTCATCCGGCGGTTCGAATGGACGCCCGCCGGCCGGATCGGCGCGTTTGGGAAAGCCCTCCCCGCTCTATTCATCCTTTTCCTCCGGCTTCCCCAGCCGGTTCCGATCGATCAGCTTCTCCGGCGCGCCGGCGCGGATGCTGTCCTGCCCGAATCGGGCGCGAATCTTGTACACCGCGTCCTCCAGCTTTTCCAGCTTCTCCCGCCGCCGGACGCCGTCGTCCTCAAACAGCGACAGCTGCGAGGCGTCCTCGTCCTCCGGAATCAGGCGGGAGGCGGTGAGCGTCAGCGCCCGTACCGGCGCGCCCGTCCGCCAATGGGCCTGTATCAGCCGCATCGCCTGATCGACCAGCTCCGCCTGCAGCCGGGTCGGGCGCGTCAAGCTCGTCTGCCGGGAGATGGTCTTCATCGACGGGTCCTTCAGGTGCACCGCCACCGTCTGGCACCGGACGCCGTGCTCCCGCATGCGGGTGGACACCTCGTCCGCCAGCATCTGGATGCCCGCCCGGATTTCCTCCGCCGTGGTCAAATCCCTGGGGAAGGTCATGCCATTGCCGACGGACTTGACATCCTCATGAAAGCCGACGGGGCGCACCGGGTCATCGTCGATGCCGTTGGCGTAGTTCCATAAGAGCTCCCCGCCCTTGCCCATGAGTTTTATAAGGTCTTCCTTGGGGGCCAAGGCGATGTCGCCGATGGTCTTGATGCTGTGCCGCGAAAGCAGCTGCACCGTGGAGCGGCCCGCGAACATCAGGTCCCCGGCGGGCAGCGGCCAGATGCGCTCCCGGAAGTTTTCCCGGGTCAGCACCGTGGTGGCGTCCGGCTTTTTGAGGTCGCTGCCCATCTTGGCCAGAATCTTGCAAAAGCTGACGCCCACCGAGATCGTGATGCCGATCTCCTCCCGCACCCGCTCCCGGAGTTCGTCCGCCAGGAGCGGGCCGGTGGTTTTGAACAGCGAAAGAGAGCCGGTCACGTCCAGCCAGCTCTCGTCGATGCCAAAGGGTTCCACCTGGTCGGTGTACCGCTGATAGATCGCGTTGACGCGCCGGGAGACCGCAAGATACCGCCGGTGCCGGGGCGGCACCAGCGTAAGCTCCGGGCACTTGCGCTTGGCGGCGTAGACGGTCTCCGCGGTTTTGACGCCAAACCCCTTCGCCAGCTCGTTCTTGGCCAGTATGATGCCGGTGCGGTTCTTCGGGTCGCCCGCCACCGCCATGGGCACGAGCTTCAGCTCCGGCCGGTCAATGCACTCCACCGACGCGAAGAAGCCGTTGCAGTCGCAGTGCAGGATCACCCTGTCCATTTCAGGCTCCGATCACCGCGTGGATCAGCGGCGGCTTTTCCACCGGGCTTTCGCCGGTCTCGATCGCGCCGTTCAAAAGCGCGAGCGCGCGCGAAATGTCGGATTTGGGAGAAACCCTGAGTTCGCACAGCGCCTCCCCCGCCTCCACCCGATCGCCCAGCCGCTTCTTCATCAGGATGCCGACGGACGGGTCGATCTCGTCCTCCTTGCGCGCCCGGCCCGCGCCCAGCGCGCGGGCGGCGTTGCCAATCCGCTCGGCGTGGATCTTCCGCATGTAGCCGCTTTTTTCCGAAAGCACAAAGCGCGTTTCCGGCGCCTTGGGCAGCAGTTCCGGGTGGTACGCCACCTCCGGGTTTCCGCCCTGCGCCTCGATCATCTCGGCCAGCTTCTTGAGGCCCGCGCCGCTTAAAAGCGCCTTTCGCAGCATCTCGCGGCCCTCGTCGACGCCCGCCGCCAGCCCCGCGCCCGCTAGCATGTGCGAGCCCAGTTCCAGCGACACGGCGAGAAGGTCTCCCGTCACGCTGCCGTTCAGGATGCCGATGGCCTCCTCCACCTCAAGCGCGTTGCCCACGTTCAGGCCGAGCGGCTGATCCATGTCGGTGACCAGCGCCGAGAAGCGGCGGCCGGTCATGTTGCCGATCTCCACCATCTTCTTCGCAAGCTCGATCGACTGCTCGAGCGTCGGCATGATCGCGCCGGTGCCGGTCTTGACGTCCAGCACCACCACGTCGCAGCCCGCGGCGATCTTCTTGGACAGGATCGAGGACACGATCAGCGGCAGTGAATCCACCGTGCCGGTCACATCCCGGAGCGCGTAGAACACCTTGTCGGCGGGTGCCAGCGACTTCGTCTGGCCGATCACCGCGCAGCCGATGCGGTTCACCTGCTGTTCGAACTGCTCGATCGAAAGGTCCACCCGGACGCCTGGGATGGACTCCAATTTGTCCAGCGTGCCGCCGGTGTGGCCCAAGCCGCGCCCGCTCATCTTGGCCACCTTCGCGCCGCAAACGGCGACGAGCGGCGCCAGCACCAGCGTCGTGGTGTCGCCGACGCCGCCGGTGGAGTGCTTGTCCACCTTAGGGCCGTTGATGGCGGAGAGGTCCAGCGTCTCGCCGGAGTGAGCCATGCTCATGGTCAGGTCGCGGGTCTCCCGGTCGGTCATGCCGCGGATGGCGATGGCCATTAGCAGCGCCGCCGCCTGATAGTCCCTGAAGGAGCCGTCCGCGCTGCCCCGCACGAAGGCATCGATTTCGCCTTTTGTCAGCTCAAGCCCCGCGCGCTTTTTGAGGATGATGTCCACGGGATTCAACATGAAGTACCTCCGGAAAAGGGAATTGACGTCCGTCATCTCATTCAATCGTTCCCGGCGGCTTGCCGCGAAATGCGATTTCAATATTTCCGCGGCACCTCGTCGGCCTTTTCAATCGTTCCCGGCGACTTGTCGGCGGGAACGGTTTCCGAAATCAGTGCGCACACTGGTGGAGGAAACATTTCCACAAGTCAGCGCGCCGCCCGGAAATCCCGCAGGATTTCAGGCGCGCGCAGTTCTTTTTCTATGCGTTGAAAGACGCCGCGGCGGATTTCAACGCCCATCAGTATACCGGCCGGCAGCAGGACACGGCGATCAGCTCGACGCCCGAGGCGATCACGTACAGCCCCAGCAGCGTCCCGATGGTCATCACGCCCACGACCGGCTGCACGTAGGCCAGAATGCCCATCAGGATCAACAGGAGGCCCAGGAACAACAGCCACAGCCAGCCCAGCGTCGGCCGCTCCCAGGCGATCAGCGCCCGCGCGCGGGCCACCTTGATCGCGGTCACCATGCACACGATGCCCGCCACCAGCAGCCACAGCCCCGCGATGAACACGATCGCGAGGTTCGTGGCCCACTGCAGCGCGCCGTTTGTCATCAAAAGCACGCCCAGCAGGATCGACAAAATCGCGCCCGCGATGCCCCAGCTTTCGCCCAGCGAGCGGAACCGGTAGTGGTTGATCAGCGAACCCACGCCGTGTACCAGGATGAACAGGCCCATCAGCGAGCCGAGGCCCAGCGCCGCCAAACCGGGATTGACGATGGACATCACGCCGCCCACGACCAGCAGGATGCCCAGAACGATGGATAGCACGCGCACGTTTGATCCCTCCCCGCCTCGCCCCGCCTTGGCGGAGCGCAACATTCTACAGAAATTGTACCGCATTTTGCCCACATTGTAAACAGATAAAACCCGCGGGGGCGGCGCCCCGCGGGCTTCTCGTCGTACCTTATAATCGCTCCCGGCGGCTTGCCGGCGGGAGCGGTTTCCGGAACCAGTGCGCACACTGGTGGAGGAAACAAACCCTTCGGTCAGTGCGCCGCCCGGAAATCCCGCAGGATTTCAGGCGCACGCAGTTCCTCTTAATCGCTCAAAAGACGCGAAGCGGATTTTGAGCGTCCCTCGATGAAAAGACGCCGCAGCGGATTTTCATCGCCTATAGGATATATTTATGGAGGTCCTTCTCGGCGCACTCGTCGCCCAGCCGCGCCTTTGCGTAGGCGGCGTCCACCTGAACCGTCACCTCGGGCGCATCGCCGCCGCCGGCGTTGAAGGCCACGTCGCTCAGTATCCCCTCCAGCACCGTGTGGAGCCTGCGGGCGCCGATGTTCTCGCTGTTCTCGTTGGCCTGCCAGGCGAACTCGGCGATGGCATCGATGGCGCTGTCCTCGAACTTCAATTCCACGCCGTCCACCTTCAGAAGCGCCTCGTACTGGCGGATCAGCGCGTTCTCCGGCTGGGTCAGGATGCGCCTGTAGTCCTCCCGGGTCAGCGGTTTCAGCGTCACGCGCACCGGGAAGCGGCCCTGCAATTCCGGGATCAGGTCGGTGACCTTGGCCACGTGAAACGCGCCCGCCGCGATGAACAGGATGTGGTCGGTCTTGACCGGTCCGTACTTCGTCGGCACGGTGGAGCCTTCGACGATGGGCAGGATGTCCCGCTGCACGCCCTCGCGGGACACGTCCGGGCCGTTCCCGGCGTTCTTGCCCGCGATCTTGTCGATCTCGTCCAGAAACACGATGCCGTCCTGCTCGGCCTTTTGGATGGCTTCGGAGTAGACCGCGTCCATGTCGATCATGCTCCCCTCCTCCTCGGCGCGCAGGATCCGCCTGGCCTCGGAGACCTCCACCTTGCGCAGCTTCGTGCGCTTGGGCAGGATGGAGCCCAGCATGTCGTTCACGTTGACGTCGGTGCCCGGGATCTCGCTCTTGGGCAGGCTCTCGGCCACCTCGACCTCCACCAGCGTGTGCTCCAGCTCGCCATTCAGCAGCGCTTTGCGCACGTCCTCGCGCTTTTGGCTGACGCGGGCGCGCTCCTCCGGCGGCATGTCCGGCTCCTTGGGCTTGCTGCCCAGCAGCATGTCGATCGGGTTGATCTTTTTGGCCGGGCGGACGATCAGGTCCACGAGCCTTTCCTCGGCGGAGCGGGCGGCCTTCTCCCGCACGCCCTCGGCGTGCTGCGCCTGCACCAGCCGGATGGACGCCTCCACCAAATCGCGGATGATGGAATCCACGTCCCGGCCCACGTAGCCGACCTCGGTGAACTTGGTGGCCTCCACCTTGACGAACGGCGCGTCCACGAGCTTGGCCAAACGGCGCGCGATCTCGGTCTTGCCCACGCCGGTGGGGCCGACCATCAGGATGTTTTTGGGCGTCACCTCGTCCCGGATGTCGTCCGGCAGCAGCGCCCGGCGGTAGCGGTTTCGGAGCGCCACGGCCACCGCGCGCTTGGCCTCGTCCTGGCCGATGATGTAGCGGTCCAGCTCGCGCACGATCTCGCGCGGGGTCAGGGTATGCGTCAATCTCTCCATCAGACAATCTCCGTGATGATGTGGTCGTTGGTGTAGACGCAGATCGTGGAAGCGATCCTGAGCGCCTTTTCGGAAATTTCGGCGGCGGTAAGGGCGGTGTTCTGAACGAGCGCCCGGGCGGCCGCCAGCGCGTAGTTGCCGCCGGAGCCGATGGCCAGCACCCCGTCGTCCGGCTCGATCACTTCCCCGGTGCCCGAAATCAGCATCAGGTTGTTCTCGTCCGCGCACAGCAGCATCGCTTCCAGCTTTCGCATCACCTTGTCCTGCCGCCATTCCTGGGCCAGTTCCACCGCGGCCCGCGGCAGGTTTCCGGAAAACTGGGTCAGCTTCTCCTCAAATTTTTCGCTCAGCGCGAAGGCGTCCGCCACCGACCCGGCAAAGCCGATCACGACCTTGCCGTTGTAGATGCGGCGCACCTTCTTCGCGTTCATCTTCATGATGGCGGTCTCGCCGGCGGTCACTTGGCCGTCGCCCGAGATGGCGGTCTGGCCGTTCAGCTTGACGCCGCAGATGGTGGTTCCCCGAATCATCGAATATCCTCCGTCAGTCGGTCCATGAGGGTGAGAGCGCGCTCCGACAGCGCCTCATAGCGGTTTTTCTTGCTCCTGACCCGCTTATCCAGCGGCGCCAGGATGCCGAAGTTTGCGTTCATCGGCTGGAAATTCGCGGTCTTGGTGCGCACGTGGGTTTCGAGCGCCCCGAGGATCGTCTCGCCTGGGAAGTCGATCTCCGGAAGGCCTCTGAGCACCCGCCCCAGGTTCAGCCCGGCGACCAGCCCCGACGCCGCCGACTCCACGTAGCCCTCAACACCTGTCAATTGCCCCGCAAAGCGGAGCAGCGGGCGATCCTTCAGCGCGTAGTTCCGGCCCAGCACGTCCGGGCTGTTCAGGTAGGTGTTCTTGTGCATCACGCCGTAGCGGGCGAATTCCGCGCGCTCCAGGCCCGGGATCATCGAGAACACCCGCTTCTGCTCGCCCCACTTGAGCCGGGTCTGGAACCCCACGAGGTTGTACAGCGTGCCCGCCTCGTTCTCCCGCCTCAGCTGCACCACCGCGTAGGGCGTCCTGCCGGTTTTGGGGTCGGTCAATCCCACTGGCCGCATCGGGCCGTAGGCCAGCGTGTCACGCCCGCGGGAGGCCAGAATCTCCACCGCGAGACAACCCTCGAACACCAGGTTCTTCTCAAAGTCGTGCAGCGGCGAAAGTTCCGCGCTAATCAGCGCCTCGTAGAACGCGTCGTACTGCGCGCGCGCCATCGGGCTGTTCAGGTAATCGTCCCCGGCGCCGTTTCGGGACTGGCGAAAGAGAATCCCCATGTCCAGCGAATCGGCGGTGACGATGGGCGCGGCGGCATCGAAGAAGTGCAGCGCCGTGAGGCCCGGCAGCTTTTCCAGCGCGTCCAATAGCTTGGGATCGGTCAGCGGCCCGGTGGCGATGATCGCCGGCTCGTCCGGAAGTTCGCTGACGACGCGCCGCTCCACCCGGATCAGCGGGTGGGCCTCCACCGCCTCCGTGATCTTTCGGGAAAACCGATCCCGGTCCACCGCCAGCGCGGTGCCCGCCGGAACGCGCGAGGCCCTGGCGCAGCTGAGGATCAGCGAGCCGACTTTCTCCATCTCCGCCTTCAAAAGCCCGGAGGCGTTGGTCAGGTGCTCCGCCTTCAGTGAGTTCGAGCACACCAGTTCGGCGAAGTCCGGCATCTTGTGGGCCGGGGAGAACTTCTCCGGCTTCATCTCGATCAATTGGACCGGGACGCCCTGCCTCGCCAGCTGCCAAGCCGCTTCGCACCCCGCGAGCCCGGCGCCGACGACGGCGACCTCATTCATCCTCGGCCTCGCCCTCGCCCTCCCCGTCCGGCGAGGAGACCGGCACGCGGGTGCGGCACTTCTCGTTCACGCATACGTGGTAGATTTCGCCCTTGCGGCCGCGCTTTTGCACCATGCGGCCGCCGCAGGCGGGGCATTTGTCCTGAACCGGCAGATCCCAGGATACGAAGTCGCAGGCCGGGTAGTTCTCGCAGCCGTAGAACTTGCGGCCTTTCTTGCTGATACGTTCCAATAGCCGCCCGCCGCAGGAAGGGCAGGGCACGCCGATATCGGTCAAAAGCGCCATCGTGTGGCGACAGGCCGGGAAGTTCGGGCAAGCCAGGAATTTCCCGTAGCGGCCCATCTTATAGACCATCATCGCGCCGCACTTCTCGCAGCGGATGTCGGAGACCTGGTCCTCCACCGACACCTTCTCGATGGTGGCCTCCGCCGTCGCGAGCGCCTTCTCGAACGGGCCGTAGAAGTCGGACACGATCCTGTGCCAATCGGCGCTGCCGCCCTCGACCTCGTCCAGCTGCTCCTCCATGTCGGCGGTGAACTGCACGTTGACGATGTCCGGGAAGTTCTTCTGCATCAGATCGTTGACCACCTGGCCCAATTCGGTGGGCACCAGGCGCTTATTCTCCCGCGCGATGTAGCCGCGGGCCATGATGGTGGTGATCGTCGGCGAATAGGTGGAGGGGCGGCCGATGCCCTTCTCCTCCAGCGCGCGCACCAGCGACGCCTCGGTATAGCGCGGCGGCGGCTGGGTGAAGCGCTGTTCGCTGGATACGTCCACCAGCTTCGCCTGAGCGCCCTCCGCAAGCTGGGGCATCGTGCGCTCGTCCTCTTCATCCTGCGCGTCGTCCAGCACTTCCTCGTAGACGGCGGTGAACCCGGCGAACTTCTTCTTTTGCCCGGAGAAGCGCAGGCGCAGGCCGTCGCCGAGCACGTCGGCGGACAGCGTCTCGTAGACCGCCGGGGTCATCTGGCTGGCGAGGAAGCGGTTGTAGACCAGCTTGTAGAGCCGGAGCTGATCCCGCGTCAGCGAGGCCTTGATCGCGTCCGGCCTGTACTTCATGTCGGTGGGGCGGATGGCCTCGTGGGCGTCCTGGGCGGTCTTGCGGCTTTTGAACTGGTTGGGTTCCTCCGGCAGGTACTCCGGCGCGTAGGACTCCCGGATCACCTCGCGCACCGCGTCGATGGCCTCTTCGGAGATGCGGGTGGAGTCGGTACGAATGTAGGTGACCAGGCCCTGCGTGCCGTCGCCCTCGAGGTCGACGCCCTCGTAGAGCTGCTGGGCGATCTGCATCGTCTTCTGCGTGGTGAAGCCCAGCTTGCGGCTGGCCTCCTGCTGCAGGTTGGAAGTGGTGAACGGCGCGGCGGGGTACTTGCGGCGCTCGCCGCGCTTGACCTCGCCGATCTTGAACGAGGCCGCCTTCATGCGCCGGATCAGCGCTTCGGCCTCCTGCTGGCTCCTGACGTCGGTCTTCTGGTCGCCCTCGCCGTAGAACTTGGCGCAGAACTTGACGCCGTCGGTCTCGAACTGGACGGCGAGGTTCCAGAATTCCTCGGGCACGAAGGTCTCGATCTCCTTCTCCCGGTCGCAGATGATGCCGGTGGCCACCGACTGCACGCGCCCGGCGGAGAGGCCCTTGCGCACCTTGGCCCAGAGCAGCGGGCTGATCTTGTAGCCCACCAGCCGGTCCAGTACCCTTCGCGCCTGCTGGGCGTCGACCAGGTTCATGTCGATGGGCCGGGGCTTTTTAATGGCGGACTTGACCTCTTTGCCGGTGATCTCGTGGAATTCCACGCGGCAGACGTCGCCCTCCGGGATGTTCAGAACCTTCGAAAGGTGCCAGGAGATGGCTTCGCCCTCCCGGTCAGGGTCTGTCGCCAGGATGATCTTGACGGCGCCCTTGGCTTCCTTCCGGATGCGGTCCAATATCTCGCCCCGGCCCCGGATGGTGATGTACCGGGGTTCGAAGCCGTGCTCTATGTCCACGCCGATCTGCGATTTGGGCAGATCGCGCACGTGCCCTTGCGAAGCCTCCACCTTATACCCTCGGCCGAGAAACTTGCCGATGGTCCGGGCCTTGGCCGGGGATTCCACGATGACCAGCTTGTGCGCCATTGACAGACCTCCATCCGCGTTTGCGGGGTTTTTCAGGATTCCGCCCGGTACAGTCGCCCGGGCGCTTGTTTTATTATTCCTCGCAACTCCAGCATTGTCAAGAGAGAATTTAGTTTCGCGCTCTCAAAGCCGGTGCGCTGGGCCAGTTCATCGAAGGACATCTCCTCGATCCGAAGCGGTTCGACCAGCGCCGCCTCGTCCGGGTCGAGCGGCGGATCGCGCTTCACCGCGCCGCCCGCCGCGGGCCTTTCCGCCCAGCGGTAGTGCTCCAGGATCTCCCAGGGGCCGAGCGCGGGCGTCGCGCCCTCCGAGATCAGCCGATTGGGCTCCGCGGAGAGCGGCGAGTAGATCGAGCCGGGCACCGCGAAAACGTCCCGCCCCTGCTCCAGCGCGTAGTCCACCGTCAGCATCGCGCCGGAGCCCTTCGCCGCCTCGACCAGCAGAAGCCCGTCCGAAAGCGCGCTGATGATGCGGTTCCGGGCCGGGAAGTGCTGCGCCAGCGGCCGCGTGCCGGGCACGTATTCCGAGACGATGGAGCCGCCGGTTTCCAGAATCTGCTCGGCCAGCGGGCCGTTCTCCGGCGGGTAGACCACATCCACGCCGCAGCCCAGCACCGCGATCGTGCGCCCGCGGGCATTCAGCGCGCCCTGATGGGCGGCGGTGTCGACGCCCCGCGCCATGCCAGATACGATGGCCACGTGTTCCCCGGCCAGCGCCTCCGCGATCTCGGTGGCGGCGCGCCTGCCGTCCCGGCTGCAGTGGCGGGAACCCACGATGGCCGTCGCGCGCTCGGCGTTCAGGTCCAAAGCGCCGCGCACGTAGAGCGTGGGCGGCGGATCGTATGTCGTGGTCAGGCGCGAGGGATAACCGCCCGAAATCCGGGCGACCGCCGCGATATTCTTCTTTTCCAACTCCAGGAACAGCTGGTACAGGTACTTTTCCGTCCGGGCGCGCGTGAGGTTCCCCAGCGCCTTTTCGCCCAGAAACGCCATCTCCGGCCCCACGTTGTCCCAGACGGCGCGGGCGTCCTCGTAGAGGCTCAGCAGCTGGTAAAACCGCTTGACGCCGATGCTCTCCACGCTCGAGAGCCAGATCCAGTATTGCTCCATCGCGGAGTATTCCATGCCGCTTTCCCCCGTTCCCCGACACCCGACGTCCCGGACTTCCATCCTCTGGCGACCTGCGCGCCTGCTTTATTCATTCCCACCGGCTTGCCGGTGGGAATGCGTTTCCATAACCAGTGCGCACACTGGTGGAGGAAACAATACCGCAAGTCAGCGGGCCGCCCGGAAATGCCGCAGCATTTCAGGCCCGCGCAGTTCTTCCTCTATGCGTTGAAAGACGCCGCAGCGGATTTCAACGCCAATACGTCCCTCCGCATTGAAAGACGCAAAGCGGATTTCAATGCCCGTTTTCAATGCCAATACTTCCGGTCCAGCGCCCGGTACTGCACCGCCTCCGCGATGTGCGCCTGCTCGATCTCGCCGCGCCCCGCCAGGTCCGCGATGGTTCTCGCCACCTTGACCACGCGGGTGTAGGCGCGGTTGGAGAAGCCCATCGCCTCGCTGGCGTCGCGGAGCAGTTTTTTGGCTTCCTGGGTCATCGGGCAGTTGGGGCCGAGGGTCCGGGCGTCCAGCCGCGCGTTGCAGGCGATGCCCTGGCCCTCGTACCGCGCGCGCTGCACCGACCGCGCCGCCTCGACGCGCGCGCGCACGGCGGCGCTCTCCTCCTCGGTGCCTTGCGAGGCCAGTTCGTCCGCCGGGATGGATTCGACCTCGATGTGCAGATCAATCCGGTCCAATAGCGGCCCGGAGATTTTGTTCAAGTATTGACGGATCTGATGGGGCGTGCAGCGGCACTGGGCAGTGCGGGAGCCGTAGTTGCCGCAGGGGCAGGGGTTCATCGAGCAGATCAGCATGAATTGGGCGGGATAGGTGGCCTGGGCGCCGACGCGGGTGATGGTCACCACCCCGTCCTCCATCGGCTGGCGCAATACCTCCAGCACGTCCCGCCGGTACTCCGGCAGCTCATCCAGAAACAGCACGCCGTGGTGCGCGCGCGAAATCTCGCCGGGCAGTGCGGTCGCGCCGCCGCCCACGATGGCCGCGGGCGATGCGGTGTGGTGGGGCGAGCGGAACGGCCGCTCGGTGAGCAGGCCGCTCTCCGGCGGATAGCCCGCCGCCGAGTGGATGCGGGTGGCCTCCAGCGCCTCCTCAAAGCTCATATCCGGCAAAATCGTCGGCACCGCGCGGGCCAGCAGCGTCTTGCCGGAGCCGGGCGTGCCGATCAGCAGCGCGTTGTGCCCGCCCGCCGCCGCGATCTCCAGCGCCCGCTTCGCGAACTTCTGGCCCTTGACGTACTTGAAGTCGCTGGAGGACGCCCTCGCGCCCAGCAGCTTCCGGTATTCGACCGGCTCCACCGGCGGAACGTCCAGCGTGCTGCGCAAAAAGCCGATCAGCTGTTTCAGCGAGGAAAAGGGGTAGATGCCGATGCCCTCGACGCAGGCCGCCTCCCGGGCGTTACCCTCCGGCAGCGCGATGCGGCGAACGCCCGCCTCCCGCGCGGAGATGGTCATCGGCAGCGCGCCTCGTACCGGCCGCACCGAGCCGTCAAGCGACAGCTCACCCAAGATCGCGATATCCTTGAGGGCTTCGCTTGACACCAGCCCCATCGACGCGGCCACGCCCACCGCGATCGCCAGATCGAAGGCGGGGCCCTCCTTCTTCATGTCGGCGGGGGCGAGGTTGACGATCAGCCGGTCGTCCGGAAAGCCGAACCCGCTGTTCTTCATCGCGGCGCGCACCCGCTCCCGGGACTCCCGGACGGCGGCGTCCGGCAAGCCCACCAGTTCGAACACCGGCAGGCCGCCGGACAGGTTGACCTCCACCGTCACCGGGAAGCCGTCGATGCCCACAAGGCCGAAGCTGAGCACGGTTGAGAGCATGGCGCACCCTCCCGTTTAGAAATTGTACCAGTGGAACCAGCGCAAGAGGTTCGCGTAGGCGCGCAATGTCGGCAGGCCGCTCTCCAGCGGGTAGAACAGGATGAACAGCAGGAGCGCCGCCACGCCGTAGATCCACACCGCCCGGATGTAGACCGGGTGATGGGTGCGCCTCAGCCATTCGGAGAACACCGCCACCGCCAGGATGATGAACGGCACGCTGGCGAAGTAGTGGTAGATGAACGTGGAGCGGTGCACCAGGATCCAGGGCAGGTACTGGGACAGGAAGCCGACCACCACGAACAGGTAGCGCTTGTCCACGCCGCTGGTCGTGAAGCTGCCTCCGACCTTTCTCGCCACCCACGCCAGCGAGTTTGTGCGCGTTCCTCCGCCCACGGCCATCGCAAGCAGCCGCCAGATCACGAACAGCATCGCCGCGAAGCCGCCCCACCACACCGCCGGGTTGCCCATGCAGGAGATCGAGGAGATCCAGCCGTCCGGCATGTACTCGGTGCCGGAGAAGTACCACATGGGCCGAACGATCAGCGGCCACTCGTACCAGGGCGAGCGGAAGAAGTGCGTGTCGCCCGTCAGGCTCGTGTGGTAGGCGTACATGCTCTTTTGCATCTCCCACACGCCCCGGATGTTGAACGTGCCGTCCGGCATCAGCTGCCAGTAGTAGCTGAAGTAGTAGATGAGGAGCGGGATCACGATGAAGAACACCGCGCACCAGCAAAGCGTCACCCACAGGTTGCGCCAGAACTTGGCCACCGTCCGCTGAGCGATGCGCTTCTGCTCGCCGTCCAGCTGCTTCAGGCTGGCCTTGGCGAAGCGGTACTCCCGGGCGCGCAGCCAGACGCTGTAGAAGAACAGGAACGCCAGCCCCACCGCCGCGTAGATGCCGATCCACTTGGAGGCCATCGCGCATCCCATGAACAGACCCGAAAAGCCCAGCGGCACGATGGTGCGCCACAACCGCGTGTGGTTGAAGCTCATCATCACGTACCTGAGCATGAACAGGTACATGACCATGATGAAGAACACCGCGAACACGTCGATGGTGGCGATGCGGGACTGGGTGAAGTGCATCGCGTCCACCGACATTAGAAACGCCGCCAGAATCGCCGGGCTGGTGCGCCTGAGCAGCTGCCGGGCGAGCAGGTACATCGCCGGGATCATCAGGATGCCGAACAGCGCGCCCATGAAGCGCCAGCCGAACGGCGTCATGCCGAACATGTCGATGCCCACCATGATGAGCAGCTTCCCGAGCGGCGGGTGGGTGTACTCGTAGGTGTGCAGGCCCTCCTTGTTTTCAAAGGCGGTGCGGGCGTGGTAGATCTCGTCGAAGTAGGTGCCGTTCAGGTAGGACGGGTACGGCGGCACGGTGTCCTGCTCGTCGATCAGCAGCGTCGGATCGCTGGCGGCGTCGGCCTTGGCGCCGCTTAGGTAGACCGAGGAGATCGGGTAGGGCTTTCCGTCTTTGTCCAAAAACGCCACTTCGTTCAGGATCAGCCCCGGGCGCTCGGCGGCGATGCGCACGTAGCGCGCCGTCTGGGTCGGGTGGCCGTTCTCGATCTTCTCATATCCGCCGTCGCCGTTCAGTTTTCCGGGCACGTACCACAGCCAGCGGAACACGTCGCCCTGGTTGTACTCCGCCAGGTGCGGCTCCGACCAGACGTCGCCGTCCTCCGACAACTGCACGGTGAACGCGGTGTCGCAGATGCCGCCGAAGTAGGTCATGTGGAATTCCTTGAGGTCGCCCAGGTCGAATGTGATCTGTTCCCCCTGGGCGGAGGACTTCCAGGCGCTCTCGGGCGCCAGCGTGGAACCCAGGTTGGTCAGCGCCACCACGGAATAGATCGCGGTCAGGCTCAGCATCAAAATCCAGTCCAGCTTCTTCATGCCCAGCTTCCAGTCCTTGGGGCGGAAGAGGCCGTCGGCCACCGGGTTCATCATCGGATCCAGCAGCATCCGCCGCCCGTCCTCCGAGAGGTAGGTGCGGGTGTGCGCCAGCACCTTGTCCCGGATGCAGATGTCAAAGGACGTCCAGGCGACCAGCGCCGCCGCCGCGAGGTTCTCCACCGCGACGGTGTTGTTCACCAGCTTCTCGCCTTCGATCAGGTGCTGGGACTGCAGTACCAGCCCCGCGTTCATGAACTGGCTGGCGGAGATCAGGAGGATCGAGATCAGTATGCGGATGTCCTGGTCGGCCGCGTAGGCCAGGATGAGCAGCAAGATCGCCGGGAACAGGTAGCGCTCATGCATCATCGGCGCGAACGCGAACAGGAGCGTCATCAGCGTACCGCAGATCAGCATCAGCCGGTCGCGCCGCTTGCCCGCCGCGTACAGGTAAATTGCGTACGCGAACGACAGCGCCATCATTATGTAGGCGAACGCCGCCCAGCCGGGCACGCTGGTCAGCGCCGTCCAGTTGAAGCCCAGGATGTAATAGAGGTTGGCGGCGTTGACGGTGATGCTGGGATAGGTGTCCACCGTACCGGTGAACTGATTGGCCAGCCAGAAGACTGGCTTCAAAAAGCCCGGCGCACCCGCCGCCAGCTTCGATTTCGCCAGCAGCGCGTCCGGCAGCGCCGTCAGGAACGGCAGCGCGAGGAGCAGCATCAGCGCGAGCATCAGCCCCAGCGCCCGGAGCACGCGAAGCGCCGTCCTCCCCTTTTCCGGGCTCTTTATGATCTCGATAACCAGCACCGCGACGCCGAGCGGCGCGAATATCAGCGTCAGCGGCTTCACCATGACCGCGAGGCCGTACAGCGCCAGCGACCCTTCGTACTTGCCCTGGATCAATTGGATCAGCGTCAGCGCCAGCAGCAGCGCCAGGAAGGAATCGATCTGCCCCCAGGCGGCGGAGTTCAAAATCGTCGCGGGCAGCAGCGCGTACAGCCCGCCCATCAGTACCGCGATCCGCTCGCCCAACGGCTTCCGGCACTCATGGTAGATATGGTAGATCAGGTAGGCCGCGGCCAGGTCCATCAAAATCGCGGGCAGCTTTAGGAGCAGCCAGAACAGCCGGCTGTCGTAGCCCAACTGGAACAGGTTCCGCAGCGCGCCGATCGCCCACAGCACGTACATGTATCCGGGCGGATAATCGCAAAAAACGTCCGCCGAGTAGAAGCCGGTCGGCCCAGTGACCGCCATCCTGGCGCCCCAGGCGGCGAAATCGCCCATGTCGACGCCGTAGCCGTACACCGTGACCGCGACCACCGCGCGCACCACCAGCCCCGCGGCCAGCGAAAGCCACAGGAGCCTTTTGAGCGCCGGCTGGGAGAGCTTTTCCAGCGCGCCCCGGCTCGCCGCCAGCGCGGCCAGCGCGATCAGTAGCACCGACAATACCTCGAGCAGGATCAGCCAAGTCGTGTAAGGGCCTTTTTCAGGCGCGGCGTCCGCGGAGAAGTCCACGTCCTGATTGTCGCTCTTGGCTTCGATCGGCGTGAATGTGCAGACGGTCGCGCCCGCCGGGGCGGCGTCGACCTTCTCCATGTCGAAGTCGTCAAACCAGGCGGTGCCGGTGTTTGTGGAGCCGTAGCCGCCCAGCCGCGCCATCACGGTTAGGCTGGTCTGGTCCTGCCCCGTGACGCCGTAGAGTTCCACCGGCACCCATTCGCCTTGGGTGTCGTAGAGCAGTTCCGAGGACGCGAAGGTGTCCTTGATCGAGATGCCCGCGCCGTTCTCCTCGTCGCCCACGCCCTCCGCCTTGACGCGGCAGGTGATGCGGTAGGTCGCGCTCGGCTCCACGGCCACCGCCTGGGCAAAGCGCGCGTCGTTTTCCGACAGGTTCTCAACCTTCGCGCAGGAATTGCCCGCGTAGGCGCCGCCGTCCACGGACAGCTGGCTCACGCCCGCGTCGTGGGTCCACATGTCGCGCTGCCAGTCCGCGGGCGTTTCCCCCGTGACGGCCTCGAAACCGGGATTTTTGATGAGGTTTTCGGCCAGCGCCGCCTGGGGCACGAGCACCGCCAGCAGCACGACCAGACAAATGATCTTTTTCATTAATCCTAGCCGCTCCGTTACGAACAAAGATAACTGAAGTATTTCCACGCGCTCCCGGCAAAATCCTGCCAGAATGGAGGACATCGCGCGCCCATGCCGAAAAAACAACCGGTTGGCCCGGTTTTTGTCATCTTTTCGCGAAATGCGATCCGCTCAACTTTGACCGGCGTAGGAAAACGCGCCCGCGATGTGGCGGACGCCGTCCGGGCCGATCTCAATCACGTCGAAGCGGATCCGCTCGTCCAAGAGCTTATTCTCTTTCAGGTAGTGCAGCGCGGCGCCTGAAATGCGCTGCTGCTTGATGCGGGTAACGGCCTCGCCGGGCGTGCCTCGGCTGGACGTGGAGCGCCGCTTAACCTCGACGAACGCGATCACGCCGTCGAGGCGGGCGATCAGGTCCACCTCGCCCGGCCCGCGCCGGTAGTTGCGCGCGAGAACCTCCGCGCCCCGCCGCGTAAGGTACTCCGCCGCCGCGTTTTCCCAGGGCGCGCCGCGGTTCATGCTCACAGCGATGCCCCCAGGATCTTTCCGATGAAGCTGCGCCGGTGCTCCGGGCAGGGGCCCTTTTCCCGCAGCGCGCGGATGTGCTCCTCGGTGCCATAGCCCTTGTGTTTTCCGAAGCCGTAGCCGGGGTAGAGGTCATCCATCTGCTCCATCAGGCGATCCCGGTGAACCTTGGCGACGATCGACGCCGCGGCGATCATGTAGCTGAGCGCGTCGCCGTGGATGATCGCCCGCCCCTCGGCGGGCAAATGCAGCCCCTCCAGCGCGTCGATCAAAAACACGTCCGCGGGCGCGCCCGCCGCGCACTCCTCCATCGCCCTTCGGGTGGCGTTCAGGATGTTGATCTCGTCGATCTCCCGCGCCTCCACCCGCGCGATCGCCACGTATTCTGCGCGGGCAAGGATCAGCTCCGACAGCGCCTCCCGCTTCGCCGGCAGCAGCTTCTTGGAGTCGTCCACGCCCGGAATCAGCGCGTCGGGCGGCAGCACCACGCAGGCGGTGACCACCGGCCCCGCGAGCGGCCCCCGCCCCACCTCGTCGATCCCCGCGACCGCGAGGCCCCGCGCCCAGTATTCCTTTTCAATCGCCGTCATCCGGGATAGTTTCTCCGCCAGGTTCTCCCTCGTCATGGGCTTCCTCCGCTGTATGGGCCGATTGCTCCGGATCGCCTCCGGCTTCCGATGTTTGGGGTTGGATCGCTTCGATTCCGGCGGGCGCCTGAACTGAGCTTTTCGGCGCGGGCCTTTCGGCCTTCGGCGCGCGCTCCAGCGTCAGCCTGCCCGCCTTGCCCCCGCGGAACTCGTCCAGCACCAGCGCCGCGCCGCGGGTCTCATCCGGCCGCCCGCCGGACATCAGCCAGCCCCGGCCGGCGCAGGCCGCCTGCAAAAGCCGCTCCGGGTCCAGTTCCGGTGCGTTTTCCGGCAATTTGAAGCGCGCCGAGACCGCCGCCGGATCGAGGGCGAGCAGCAGCTGAAGCAGATTGCCCGCCAGCTTTTCGGCGTCCATGATCTGGTCGGAGATCGAGCCCAGGTAGGCCAGCAGGCGCGCGCCCCGCTGATCGGACAGCCTGGGCCACAGCATGCCGGGGGTGTCTAGCAACTCCAGGTACGGCCCGACCTTGACCCAGGTGTTCGACCGGGTGACGCCCGGCCGGTCGGCGGTCTTGGCTACGGCGGAGCCGCGCAGCCGGTTGATGAAGGTGGACTTGCCCACGTTCGGGATGCCGACCACCATCAGCCGCGCGGTCTTCATGACGCCCCGGGCCTTCATCCGCTCGACGCCCGGCCGCACCGCCTGCTCGATTTTGGAAAGGATCTCCTTTGTGCCGCCGCCCGCCGAGTTCAGCGCCACGGCCGTTTCGCCCCGGGCCTTGAAATAGGCGAGCCACGCCTTCGTCTCGCGCTCATTGGCCAGGTCGGCCTTGTTGAGCACCAGAATCCGCGCCTTGCCCCGGCTCAAGGCGGCAAGGTCCGGGTTGCGGGTGGACAGCGGCGCGCGGGCGTCGCACAATTCGACGACCGCGTCCACCTGCCTCAGTTGCCCGCCCAAAAGCCTTTTCGCCTTCGCCATGTGCCCAGGGTACCAGTTGATCTCCGGCATGCGCCCTCCATATGAGTCAATTCAAATTGGATATTCGCAGGTCTACGGGCTTTGATCGTTCCCGGCAACCCGCGCCTCTTCAGGCTTCATTCATCCCCACCGACTTGTCGGTGGGAATGTGTTTCCATAACCAGTGCGCACACTGGTGGAGGAAACATTCCCTTCGGTCAGCGGGCCGCCCGGAAACGCCGCAGCGTTTCAGGCCCGCGCAGTCCTTCTTCTATGCGTTGAAAGACGCCGCAGCGGATTTCAACGCCCAAATAAAGAAAAAGCCGCGGCATGTGCGGCTTTGTCTCTGTAAATTTACCTGACCTCTTTGACCTTGGCGGCCTTGCCGCTGAGATCGCGCAGGTAGTACAGCTTGGCGCGGCGCACCTTGCCGCGGCGAATGACCTGGATTGAATCGACGCGGGGCGAGTGCAGCGGGAACGTGCGCTCCACGCCGACGCCATAGGACGAGCGGCGGACGGTGAACGTCTCGCGCGAAGAACCGTTGCGGCGGGCGATGACGACGCCCTCGAACGCCTGAAGGCGCTCGCGAGAACCCTCGACGACCTTCACCTGCACGCGCACGGTGTCGCCGACGGAGAACTCGGGGATATCGGAGCGCAGCTGCGCGCTCTCGATGGAACGGATGATTTCATTCATGAATGGGATCCTCCTTCCTCTAAGGACGTTCATGCCCAGCGTCAGCCTAGGCAGCGGACCGTCCGAACTCACAAATTTTATTATACCGCAAGGCATATTCCCGCACAAGCGGTATTTTTGTAAAATTACCCGAGGGTCTCCAGGAACGCGCGGTCCTTCTTGTCCAAGGTCACGCCTTCCAGCAGTTCCGGCCGCCTCGCAGTCGTCAGCCGGAGGGATTCGTTTCTGCGCCAGCGGTTGATTTCCGCGTGGTTGCCGTTCACCAGCACGTCCGGCACCGCCAAGCTCCGATACTCGCGCGGGCGGGTGTACTGCGGGTACTCGAGCAGCCCCGAGGAAAAGCTCTCGTCCACCGAGGACTCCGCCTTGCCCAGTACGCCCGGGATCAGCCGGGACACCGCGTCGATCACCACCAGCGCGCCCAGCTCGCCGCCGGTCAGCACGTAATCGCCGATGGACAGCTCCTCGTCGATGGCCAGGTCCAGCGCCCGCTGGTCCACGCCCTCGTAGTGGCCGCAGAGCAGCAGCAGTTCCTCGTCTTTTGAAAGCTCCTCGACGATTCGCTGGTTCAGCGTGCGCCCCCGCGGCGACAGGTAGATGCGCCTGCCCTTGACCGGGTTGGCCTCGATGGCGTCCACGATGGGCTGTGCCAGCATCACCATGCCCGCGCCGCCGCCGAAGGGTTCGTCGTCGGTGTTCTTGTGCTTGCGCTCGGAGTACGGCCGGATGTCGATCAGCTCGACCACAATCAGACCCTGCGCGATGGCCCGGCCCAGGATGCTGCCTTCCAGCATGGGCCGAAGCATCTCCGGGAATATGGTCAGCACTTTGAAGGTCATTCGTCGAACACCGCCACTTCGGAAAGGTGCGCGGCGGAGAGCAGCATCCGCTTGTTCTTGACGTCCACTTCCAGAAAAACGCTCTTGAGCGCGGGCACCAGCACCTCGCCCATCGGCCCCTGAAACGCGTAGACGTCGCCCGCGCCCGGCTGCATCACGTCGGTAAGCGTGCCGATCAGGCGGCCGGAGTCGTCCGTCGCCACGCAACCGATCAGGTCGCAGATGAATTCCGCGCCCTCCGGCAGCTTGGCCGCCGACGCCCGGTCCACGTACAGGAGCTTTCCGCGCAGCTTTTCGGCCGCGGTGCGGTCGGCGCAGCCCTTCACCGTCAGGTAGACCGCGTCGGGATCGACCCGGCTCACCTTGATCTTCTCCGGCGTGAAGGCCTCTGCGCCGTCCTTGAAGAACACGCGGGCGAGGCCGGAAAAGCGTGACGGATCACAGGTGATCGGGCGCACCTTGACCTCGCCCTTGACCCCCTGTGGCTTTACGATCTCGCCGATGACCAGGTACTCGTCCAGCATCACAAAATCTCTACGAAGGTCGGCTTCTCGTCCTTGATGGTGGCGGCCTTGACCAGCGCGCGGATCGACTTGGCGATCCTGCCCTGCTTGCCGATGACCTTGCCCATGTCGTCCGGCGCGACGCGCAGCTCGATGACGACGGAGGCGTCGGTCTCGTTCTGGGTCACCGACACCTGGTCCGGGTGCTCGACCAGCGAAGCGGCGATGTATTTCACCAGTTCCAGCATCTTGTCACCTTCCGGCATGCGTTACAGCACGCCGCCCTTCTTGAGCAGGCCGCGGGTGGTATCGGTCGGCTGCGCGCCGTTGCCGAGCCAGTACTTGGCGCGCTCCTGGTCGATCTTGATCTCGACGGGCTCGAGCAGCGGGTTGTAGTAGCCGATCTCTTCGATGAAGCGGCCGTCGCGGGAAGACCGGCTGTCGGTGACGACGATGCGGTAGAAGGGCCGCTTCTTCATGCCAATCCTTTTGAGGCGAATCTTGACCATTGGGGATCCTCTCCTGTTCTTCCTTAAATTATAGCTTGACGCAAAATTGCGGGGCTATCCTGGTATCTGGTTATTTCAGCCCAAAGGGCATCCGCCCCCGGCCGAACTTGCCGCCCATCATCTGCTTCATCAGCTGGCGGGACTGCTCGAACCGTTTGAGCAGCAGGTTGACCTCCTGCACGGTGGTGCCCGCGCCCGCGGCGACGCGCCGCTTGCGGGAGGCGTTCAGGATGTCCGGGTTGCGCCGCTCCATGCGGGTCATCGAGCGGATGATGGCGGTGGTGCGGGCCTGCTCCTTCTGCACCTGCTCCTCGTCGATCTGAACGCCGTTCAGTTTCGTGCCCATGCCCGGGATCATCTTGAGGATGTCCGTGATGGAGCCCATCTTCTTCATCTGGCCCAGCTGATCCAGGTAGTCCTCCAGCGTGAAGGACTGGGTCTTGATCTTGCGGCCCAGGTCCATCGCGTTCTTTTCGTCAAAGGACTCCTGCGCCTTCTCGATCAGGCTCAGCACGTCGCCCATGCCCAGTATGCGGGAGGCCATGCGGTCCGGGTGGAACGGCTCCAGATCCGTCAGCTTTTCGCCGGTGCCGCTGAATTTGATGGGCTTGCCGGTGACGGCCTTGACCGAGATGGCCGCGCCGCCGCGGGTGTCGCCGTCGAGCTTGGTCAGGATCACGCCGTCCACGCCCAGCTCTTTATTGAACGTCTCGGCCACGTTGACCGCGTCCTGGCCGGTCATGGAGTCCACCACCAGCAGGATCTCCTGGGGCCTCACCGCTTGGCGCACGTCGCGCAGCTCCTGCATCAGCTTTTCGTCGATGTGCAGGCGGCCCGCGGTGTCGATGATGACCGGGTCGCGGCCGTAGTAGCGGGCGTGCTCGATGGCTTCCTTCGCGATCTTGACCGGGTCGCCCTGGCCCTTTTCAAACACCTCGGCGCCCGCCGCCGCGCCCACCACCTGCAGCTGCTTGATGGCCGCCGGGCGGTACACGTCGCACGCCGCCAGCAGCGGCTTTTTGCCCTGCTTCAAAAACATCGCGGCCAGCTTGCCCGCCATCGTGGTCTTGCCCGCGCCCTGCAGGCCGCACAGCATATAGACCGTCGGTGGGTTGGAGGCGTAGGTCAATTTGGCGTTGGCCCCGCCCATCAGGCTGGCCAGTTCCTCATTGACGATCTTGATGACCATCTGCGCCGGGGTGAGGCTCCCCAAGATCTCCTGGCCCACCGCGCGCTCGGTCACGCGCTTGATAAAGTCCTTGACCACCACGAAATTGACGTCGGCCTCGAGCAGCGCCATGCGCACTTCGCGCATCGCCTCGCGGACGTCGGCTTCGGAGAGTTTTCCCTTGCCGCTCAGCTTTTTGAACGCGGCCTGCAGTTTGTCGGTCAGCCCTTCAAAGGCCATGTCCTCACCTCTTTTTTATGGCCGGTAAGGCCGGGAATTGCGTTTGAATTACGTTTCGATGCGCTCGATGGCGTCCAGCGCGCGCTTCGCTTCTTCCAGCGCTTCCACCGTCGCCTCCGTCGGGATCACGCCGGACAGCGCCCTGCGGCACTCCCGGATCGCGTCCTCGAGGCGGCGGTACCTGGCCACCAGCCCCAGCTTGCGCTCGTATTCTTCCAGTTGCGCCTGCGCCTTGGTCAGCGCGTCGTGCACGCCCTGCCGGGTGATGCCCGCCTCCTCGGCCAGCTCCGAAAGCGAAAGGTCCTCCTCGCAGTAGGACGTGAGCAGCTTCAGCCGGTTCTCGGTCAGCAGCGGCCCGTAGAAGTCCATCAGCCAGTTGAGCGCGACCCGTTTTTCCAAGTCCATCCCCCGCTTCCAGGCGCGAAAACTATTTTAAACCCCGGCGGGCTGGTCTGTCAAGTAAAACTTCTTTACATCTCAGGGTTGAGCCGCGCTCCGGTTTGCCTTCTGGTTGAAGTACAGGACAAATAGTTTGGCTTCGTCGGTAAAAAGTCCAAAAATCGCGGAAAATATCGACCTTTGGACTGTTGTAAACGGGGGCGCCGCGGGTGTATAGTATGGTCATTCGTTTTGCGCGCATGTTTTCACAGGGAGGCTCATAAAGTGAGTATTTCGAGGTCTTTCTTTGGCAATCTGCCCGATGGCCGGCCGGCGGATCTTTACACGATCACAAACTCGTCCGGCGCGTCGGTCTCCATCTCAAACTACGGCGGCATTCTGGTGAGCCTTAAGGTGCCCGACAGGGCAGGCAGGCTGACCGACGTGCTGCTGGGCTTCTCCTCGGTTTCCGGGTACGCTCCGGTCAACCCCGGCTACATGGGCGCGGTGATCGGGCGCGTGGGCAACCGCATCGGCAACGGGCGGTTTACGCTGAACGGCATCCCCTACCAGGTGGCGACCAATTCAAACGGCCATCACCTGCACGGCGGCATGGCGGGCTTCGACAAGAAGCTGTGGGACGCGGCGGTGGACGAGGCTGGGAACGCTTTGAAGCTGTCCGCCTTCAGCCCCGACGGCGAGGAGAACTACCCCGGCAACCTGAACGTCTCCGTCACCTATACATTCTCCGACGAGAACGCGCTCTCGCTCCGCTACGAGGCCGCGTCGGACAAGGATACGCTGTGCAACCTGACCAACCACGCCTACTTCAACCTGTCCGGCGAGGGCAGCGGCGCCATCGAGGACCACGAGATTCAGATCTTCGCCAGCCGCTTCACCGTGACCGACTCCGGTCTGATTCCGACGGGTGAACTCCGGTCGGTTTCCGGCACGCCCTTCGACCTGCGTTCGCCCACCCGGCTGGGCGATGGCCTCAAGCACACCGAAGACAACGAGGCGATGCGCTTTGGCGGCGGGTACGACCACAACTTCATGGTGGACGGCGAGGGCTTCCGCGAGGCGGTCTCGCTCTATTCTCCCACGACCGGCATCCGGATGAAGGTCTGTACGGACCTGCCCGGCGTGCAGCTGTACACCGCCAACATGCTGGAGAGCGACTGGCCCGGCAAGTCCGGCAAAAAATACGCGCGGCGGGACGCCCTTTGCCTGGAGACCCAGTTCCCGCCGGACGCGATCAACCACCCGTCCTTCCCCAGCCCGGTATTGAAGGCGGGCGAGCGTTTCGATTCTGTTACATCGTATACATTTACCGCACTCTGATCGAATTATCAAAGAATAACCTGTGCGAACCCGCTTGACAACAATTCTTATATTACACTATAATGTTAACGGTTCTATAATGGGCACCCGGAATGCGCCCGGCAAAAAGCCGGACAGCATAACTCAAGGAGGAATATATCCATGAAGAAACTGGCATCCCTTCTGTTGGTCCTGCTCATGGTGCTGAGCACCACGGTCGCTTTCGCTGATGCGCCCGCGAAGACTGAGCTCAACATCGGCGTCCTCGTGTGGAAGTTCGATGATACCTACGGCTCCACCGTCCGCGCCGCCATGACCAAGTACGCCGAGGAAATCGGCACTGAGATGGGCATCAAGGTCAACATCGACATGCAGGACGCTGGCGACGACATGGCCAAGCAGATCGAAGAAGCCACCGTCATGTTCGCCAACAAGCCGGACTTCGTCATCATCAACCTGGCGGAAGTCGCCTCCGGCTTGAGCCTGGTGGACATCGCCAAGCAGAACAACGTGCCCTTCTTGTTCTACAACAAGGAGCCCTCGGCCGAGACCGTGCAGCAGGTCGTCGTGGACACCGGCTCCATCTTCATCGGCACCACCCCGCGCGAAGCCGGCGACATGCAGGGCGAAATCCTGGCCGACCTCTACGCGAAGGATCCGTCCATTGACAAGAACGGCGACGGCAAGCTGCAGTACGTCATGTTCGAAGGCGAGCCCAACAACCCCGAAGCCATCGCCCGCACCAAGTACTCGGTGGAGACCGCCGAGGCCAAGGGCCTGAAGCTCGAGCAGCTGGGCGAGACCCTGGTTTGCAACTGGGATCAGGCCAAGGCTCAGGACTCCATGACCGCCACCTGGGCGAGCTTCGGCGACAAGATCGAAGTCGTGTTCGCCAACAACGACATGATGGCGCTGGGCGCCGTGGCCGCCCTGAACGCGGTTGGCTACAACACCGGCGTTGAAGGCGACCCGAAGGTCGTCGTCATCGGCGTGGACGCGGTGGATTCCGCGCTTGAGTCCATCAAGACCGGCGGCATGACCGCCACCGTCAAGCAGGACGGCGACGCCATGGGCAAGGCCAACATCCGCATCGCCATCAACGGCGCGCTGGGCAAGCCGTGGCTGGACGGCACCGACTATAAGCTGGCTGCCGACGGTTACTCGGTCCGTATCCCCTACGCGAAGATCACCGGCTAGTCTTATCCTATCGAGCGCTGCTCGTTTGATCCCGCGGGAAGAGGCGCCAGCGCGCCTCTTCCCCGTATTCGTAATATAGGTTTGGTGATGAGTATGGATCAGAACCAGGCGCCCCTTCTGCAAATGGTGGACATCGACAAGCATTTCCCCGGCGTCAAGGCGCTGGATCACGCGCAGTTGTCGCTGAAGGCGGGCACGGTGCACGCGCTGATGGGCGAAAACGGCGCGGGCAAGTCGACGCTGATGAAATGCCTGTTTGGCATCTATAAAAAGGATGCGGGTGTCATCCGCATGGAGGGCAACGAGGTCAGCTTTACCGGCCCCCGCGACGCGCTGGATCACGGCGTTGCGATGGTCCACCAGGAACTCAACCAGGTGCTCCGCCGGAGCGTCATGGAGAACGTCTGGCTGGGCCGCCTGCCGGTGAAGTACGGCGGCCTCGTCGATACCCGGAAGATGTACGAGGAGACCCGCAAGATCTTTCAGGACCTGCAGATCGACGTGGACCCCAGGACGCGGATCGGCGCGCTCTCGGTCTCCAGGCGCCAGATGGTGGAGATCGCGAAGGCTGTCTCGTTCAACGCGAAGATCCTGGTGCTGGACGAGCCCACCTCGTCGCTGACCGAAAACGAGGTGGAGCACCTGTTCCGCATCATGAAGCAGCTGACCGAGAAGGGCGTGGGCATCATCTACATCTCCCACAAGATGGACGAGATCCTGCGCATCGCCGACGAAGTGACCATCATGCGGGACGGCCAGTGGGTCGCCACCCGCCTCGCCAGCGAACTGAACACCGACGAGATCATCCGCCTGATGGTCAACCGGGATATGTCCCACCGCTTCCCGCCCAAGATCAACCATCCGGGCGACGTGCTGCTGGAGGTCAAGAACCTTTCCGGCAAGTACGATCCGACGTTCCATGACGTCAGCTTTCAGCTCAAGGCGGGCGAGGTGCTGGGCGTTTCGGGCCTGGTGGGTTCCCGGAGGACGGAGCTGCTCAACACCCTTTTCGGGTACTACACCAAGGAGAGCGGCGATATCCTGCTGCGCGGCAAGCGAGTTCACAACCACCGGCCGGACGAGGCCTCGAAGAACGGCTTCGCGCTTTTGACCGAGGAGCGCCGCGCCACCGGCATCTTCCCGGAGATGACGATCACGTTCAACTCCATCATCGCCAACGTCAAGCGGTACGGCAAGTTCCTGCTTTCAAACCGCCAGATGAACCAGGACACCGACTGGGTCATCCAGTCCATCCGCGTCAAGACGCCCACGAAGCGCACCCACATCAAGAGCCTTTCGGGCGGCAACCAGCAGAAGGTCATTATCGGCCGCTGGCTGCTGACCAAGCCGGATGTGCTGCTTCTGGATGAGCCCACGCGCGGCATCGACGTCGGCGCCAAGTATGAGATCTACCAGCTGATCCTGAACCTCGCGTCAGAGGGCAAGGGCATCATCATGGTATCCAGCGAAATGCCGGAACTGCTCGGCATCTGCGACCGCATCCTGGTCATGTCCAACGGCCGCCTGAGCGGCATTGTCGAGCGCGGCGTGGATTTCGGCGACATACCGGGCGAGCAGGAAACGATCATGCGGCTTGCCGCGCAGTACGTATAAGCGAGGATGGGTGCATATGGAGAAAGTCAATAAGAAACTGGACGGCAGGAACATCGGGGAATTCCTGCTCGATTACGCGCTGTACTTCATGCTTGGCCTGATTCTGGTGACGGTCATTGTCATCCGGCCGGACTTCGCCAGGCTGGACAACATCATCAACATCATCAAGCAGGCGTCCACCAAGGGCATCCTGGCGCTGGGCTGCGCCGGGCTGATCGTGCTGGCGGGCACAGACCTTGCCATCGGCCGCGTGCTGGGCCTCTCCGCCGCGGTGGTGGCGTCGCTGGTGCAGTCCCCCACCTACGCGCAGCGCATGTTTCCGCAGATCACTACGCCCGTCAACCTGATGATCCCGCTGCTCCTCGCCATCGCGGTGGGCGTGCTCTTCGGCGCGATCAACGGCTTCGGCGTGGCCAAGCTCCACCTGCACGCGTTCATCATCACGCTGGGCACCTCGCTGATCGCCTACGGCATCAACTGCCTGTACATCGAATCCCAGCCCTCCGGCACCGCGCAGGCGCTGTCCACATTCACCAAGAACTTCCTGAACGTGTCGGCCGGCAACCTGATCCTGGGTTCCGTCCGGATTCCGAAGGTCGTGCTCTACTTCCTGGCCTGCGCGGTGGTCGTCCACATCATCTGGACGAAGACGCGGCTGGGCAAGAACATGTTCGCCGTCGGCGGCAACGAGGAGGCCGCGGCGGTCTCCGGCGTCAACGTGACCTCGACGATCATGTGGGTTTACATCATCTCCGGCGTGCTGTACGGCATCGCGGCCTACCTGGAGGCGGGCCGAATCCAGTCGGTCGGCGCGAACACAGGCCTCAACTACGAGCTTGACGCCATCTCCGCCTGCGTCATCGGCGGCGTCAGCTTCTCGGGCGGCGTCGGCACCATCCCCGGCGTGGTCATCGGCGCGATTATCCTGCAGGCGATCAACTATTCGCTGGTGTTCCTGGGCGTCAACGCCTACTACCAGTACATCATCCGCGGCCTGATCATCATCATCGCGGTCGCGATCGACGTCCGGAAGTACTTGGCGAAGAAGTAATGGACAAGCGCAGCATGCGGGAGCTGGAACAGCAGCGCGAGCAGGCCGAGCGGGCGGAGAAGCACAAACCGCTGGGCAAGGATCTGTTCGCGTCCAGAAAACGCCTTTACGACAAGATCAAGATCCCGGTCAAGACGCTGGACTTAATCATCTACATCCTGGCGGCGGCGCTGCTCGCGGCGATCCTATTGGGCATCGGCTCCAACCACTGACCCTTACGCACACGGGGCTATCGCGATAACGGATTTTTCAGAGCGATTCAGACAAAAAATCGGCCTCCTCGGTATGGAGGCCGATTTCTTAGAGCGTTGAAAAACCCTGAGGGTTTTTTCAACGCAAAGGAAGAAGGACTGCGTGCGCCTGAAATTCTGAGGAATTTCCGGGCGGCGCACTGACTTTAGGGTTTGTTTCCTCCACCAGTGTTCGCACTGGTTATGGAAACCGTTCCCGGCGCACGGGTCGCCGGGAACGAATCGAAAGCACGACGAGGTTTGTCAACAGCTTGAGAAATCGGCCTTCTCGGTATGAAGGCCGATTTTTTGTTCAACTTTTTTGTTATCGCGACAGCCTTTTCTTTATTCAGAGCGGCAATCCCGGCGCGCCAGGTACAGGTCCATCGTGTCGCGGATTGCAATCTCGCCGCCGTGGGCATTGATGGCTGCCTCGACCTCGGCGATGAGGCTTTGCATCGCCGCCTCCCCCATCGCCTGGTGGTCGGAATAGGTCATGAGCAGGCGCCCGTAGTCCGCGGCGCGCATCGTCCTCGTCCGGTAAAACAAATGACTCTCGATGTCCTGAAAGCCGTGGCACTTCAGCGCGTCCAGCGTCTTCTGGCAATCGCGCTCCGAGAATTCCACCGGCTGCTGCGCGTCCGGCCGGTATTTTCGGTAGACCTGCTGGATCACCCGGTGCATCGGGTCGTCCGGACGCGCCGCGAAGGGCCGGTTCCAAAACAGCGCCGCGGTCCCGCCGGGCTTCAAAAGCCTCAGCACCTTGGGGTAGCCTACCTCCTCCGATATCCAATGGAACGCGGTGGCGCTGTAAACGAGATCGAAGCGCTCCTCCGGCTCGAACGCCTCAAAATCCGCGCACACCACGCGGAAGTTGGGAAAACCCGAGAATTTCTTCGACACATAGGTGGCGAGGTTCCGCCCCGCCTCCACCGCGACCACTTCGCAGCCTTTTTCCAAAATCGGCCTGGTAGCGAGCCCGGTGCCGATGCCGATCTCGAGCGCGCGCATCGACCCGTCCAGGCCGGAATAGCGGAAGATCTCCCGGTACAATTCCCCGGCGTACCCCGGCCGGTGCCGGTCGTAGTTCTCCGGGTTCAGGTCAAACGTATTCCTGCGCTCCATAAAACCTCCGCCGCATTTTTGTTTCCATCATAGCACAGCGGCCCGAACTTGGCAAACGATTGGATGGAAAACGTCCCTTCGCATGCCCCCGCCGCGCCGAGGGGAACATAAGAGCGGGAGGTGGGCGCATGTCGATTTGGACGAGCTGTACTCTTTCGCCGAGGCCAAAGCTGTCGAAAGACATCGAAACCGAGGTCGCCGTGATCGGCGGCGGCATGGCGGGCATACTGACCGCCTACCAACTGGCGCGGCGCGGGATCGAGGCGGTCGTGCTGGAGGCGGAGCGGATCGGAAGTGGGCAGACGAGCGGCACCACCGCCAAGATCACGTCCCAGCACGGCTACGTATACGCGCGGCTGATCGAGCAGTTCGGCAGCGAGCGGGCCGGGCAGTATGCCCGCGCGAATGAGGCGGCGATCCGGGAGTATCAGCGCATCGTCGAGATGGAAAACATTGACTGCGACTTCGAGCCGAAGAGCGCCTTCCTCTATTCCACGCGGGACGTCGCGCCGCTTGAACAGGAGGCGTCCGCCGCGCTGAGCCTGGGGCTTCCCGCCTCGCTGGTGCCCTCCAGCGCGCTGCCCTTTCCCGCGCTGGCCGCGGTGCGCTTCGACGATCAGGCGCAGTTTCACCCGCTGAAGTTTTTGAATGCGGTGTCCTCAAATCTGACCGTCTACGAGCAGACCCGCGTCGAGCGGGTAGAGCCGGACGCGGTGTACACCTGCGATCACGCCGTCCGGGCACGGCACATCGTGTTCGCCTCCCACTACCCGTTCGTCAACAAGCCCGGCTACTATTTTGCCCGGATTCATCAGGAACGCTCCTACGTCGTGGCGCTGGAGGGCGCGCCCAAATTGCCGGGCATGTACAAGAGCATGGACGACGACGGCCACTCGCTGCGGGTTTACCGAAAATACCTGCTGCTGGGCGGCGAAAGCCACCGGACCGGCGAAAACATCCCGGGCCGGTACGAGGCGCTGCTGGAGACGGCGGCGCGGATGTTCCCCGGCGCGCGGGAGGCGGCGCGCTGGTCGGCGCAGGACTGCATCACGCTGGACGGCGTGCCGTTCATCGGCCATTACGCGCGCTCCCGCCCCTCCTGGCACGTGGCCGCCGGCTTCATGAAGTGGGGCATGACCGGCTCGATGGCCGCCGCGATGATCCTGGCGGACGATATTTCCGGCAAGCGCAATCCGGACACCGCGATATTCCGGCCGCAGCGCTTCTCCACCGCGGAGCTTCCGCAGCTCACGCGGGACGGCGCGCAGGCGGTCAAGGGCGTGGCGCTGGGCCTCACGCCTCCGGAATTGACGCTCACACAGCTGCCCGCCGGGCGGGGCGGCATCGTCGACACGGGCGGCCGCAAGCTGGGCGCCTACCGGGATCCCGACGGAAACGTGTGCTTCGTCACCACCCGGTGCCCCCATCTGGGCTGCGAACTGAGCTGGAACCAGGATGAGCTGAGCTGGGACTGCCCGTGCCACGGCTCCCGCTTCACTTTTGACGGCCGGCTCATCAGCGGGCCGGCGCAGGAAGGGATTCAGATTGAATAACCATTTTCAGGGTTTCTACTTCAAGCAGCAGTCGCGCGATCACGCCTTCGCGCTGATCGCGGCGAACGGGCTGGACGAAAATGGAAGCGCGTTCGCGTCCATCCAGGCGGTGCTGCCGGACGGCGCGTTTACCATCCCGTTCCCGCCGGAGAACGCGCGCATCGACCCCCGCGGGCCGTTCCTCCGCTTCGGGGAAAACCTCTTGAGCGCGGACGGGCTCCAGGTGGATCTGGCCGCCGGCGATCATTCGATCCGCGGCGCGCTGCATTTTGGCCCGCTTTCACGCCCCCGGGGCGACATCATGGGGCCGTTCCGGTTCCTCCCCGGCATGGAGTGCCGGCACCACCTGGTCAGCATGGCCCACGAGGTGCTGGGGAGCTTTGAGATCGATGGCCGCCGGTACGACTACGACGGCGCGCGGAGCTACATCGAGGGCGACTCCGGCCGCTCGTTCCCCAAGCGCTACCTGTGGACCCAGTGCTTCCCGGAAGCCGCGGAACCTCGCTCCGTCATGCTGTCGGTGGCGGAGATCCCCTATCTGGGCCTGCGCTTCACCGGTGCCATCGGCTTCATCCTGCTGGACGGCCGTGAGAAACGGCTCGCCACTTACCTGGGCGCGAAGGTGCTGGAATTTGCGGACGGCCGCGCCGTGCTGCGCCAGGGCGGCGACACGCTGGAGGTTCAGTTTGACCCCGCGGGCACCACGACCCTTGAGGCGCCGGTGGACGGCCGCATGTCCCGCGCCATCGGCGAACGCCTGCTGGGCCGGGCGCGCTATCATTTCTCCCAAAATGGCCGGACGGTCTTCGACTTTACATCGGAAAACGCCAGCTTCGAGTGCGAATAGCCGCCCGGCTCAGATTTAATCGCGCGTTCGGTTGCCGGGAGCCGGCCGGTCTGCTATAATCACGCGTAGAACATATGTTCGGTTTACTGTGATACTATTGGAGATTATTCATGCTTCCAAAGCAGGGAGAGATTGTAGATAGCAGGACAAGGAGCCGGAGCGAGGCGTAGCAGCGCTACGCCGAGCGGAAGGCGACACAGCGGCGCAACATTCCAATTCATTGAAATGTTGCGGTCGCGAAGCGACTTGGTTTCCCGCAGGAAACCAACCTTCCTGCGCAAAAGGCCCCCTGCGACGATGCATTAATAAATGGAAATAGTATGAATCGAGGGAAAACGCGATGGATCCCATGCAGAAATTGACGCTTCTGACCGACGCGGCCAAGTACGACGTGGCCTGCACGTCGTCCGGCGTCAAGCGCTCGGGCCGAGGCGGCGCGATGGGCAACACCGCCGCCTGCGGCATCTGCCACAGCTTCGCGGGCGACGGGCGCTGCGTCTCGCTGCTCAAGGTGCTCCAGTCCAGCGCCTGCCGGTACGACTGCGCCTACTGCGTCAACCGCCGCTCCAACGATACGCCCCGCGCCACCTTCCAGCCGCGGGAGCTGGCGGACCTCACGATGGCGTTCTACCGCCGCAACTACATCGAAGGGCTGTTTTTGAGCTCCGCGGTAGTGGGCACCGCCGACCATACCTGCGAGATGATGCTGGAGACGCTGCGCATCCTCCGGGAGGAATACCGCTTCGGCGGCTACATCCACTGCAAGGCCATCCCGGGCGCGGACCCCGCGCTGATCGAGCGCATGGGCCTCCTGGCCGACCGGATGAGCGTCAATATTGAATTGCCGTCCCACGAGAGCCTGCACCTGCTGGCCCCGGAGAAGAACCGGGACAACATCCTGGGGCCGATGAAGCGCATCGCGGGCGGCATCCAGGAAAGCAGCCGCGCGCTGACGCTCTACCACCACGCGCCGAGGTTCGCGCCCGCGGGCCAGTCCACGCAAATGATCGTCGGCGCGACGCCGGAGAGCGACCGCACCATCCTGACGCTTTCGGAGGCGCTGTACGGCCGGTTCAACCTGAAGCGGGTGTTCTACTCGGCCTACATCCCGCTGAACCGGGACAGGCTGCTGCCGCCGGTGGAGACGCCGCCGCCGCTGCTCCGGGAGCACAGGCTGTACCAGGCGGACTGGCTGCTCCGCTTCTACGGCTTCAAGGCGGACGAGCTGCTCGACGAGCGCCGCCCCAACCTGGACCCAGGGCTCGACCCCAAGTGCAACTGGGCGGTGGGCCACCTGGATCAGTTCCCCATCGACGTGAATCTCGCGCCCTACGAACTGCTGCTCCGCGTCCCGGGCGTGGGCGTCAAGTCCGCCGGGCGCATCCTCGCATCCCGCAGGCAGGGCGCGCTGGACTTCGAGGCGCTGAAGAAGATGGGCGTGGTGCTGAAGCGCGCGCAGCACTTTCTGACGTGCTCGGGCAAGTCGCTGGTCCGGCTGCGGCTGGACGATCAGGCGATGCTGACCAGCATCCTGTCCGACCGCGCCACCGTGCTGGGGGAGCGCTCGGTGCAGCTTTCCCTGCTGGACCCGACGGAGGAGGACCTGCAAAAATGCCTTACAGGACAGATATAGTCTACCGGTACGACGGCACGCTGGACGGGCTGATGTGCTGCGTGTACGAGAGCTATGAGAATAAGGAACTGCCCGCGGCCATCCTGGGGCCGGAGGACGAACAACTGTCGCTGCTGGAGACCCGGGACGTGGAGACCGACCCGTTCCGCGCCGCCCGGGTGCTCAAGTCGATCCCGGGGCGCATCTCGGAGGACGCGCTGATCCTGGCGGAGCGGGCGATGCTCACCTGCCTGCCCGAACGCGAGCGGCGCATACTGGACTTTCTGCGCCTGGGCTACCGGAAGGGCCCGGCGGTGATGGACATGCTGCATGACGACGCGGTCGCGCCGCTTCTGAGCGCCGTGGGCCACCTGGAGCGGGAGGCACACCTGTACCTGGGCTTCGTGCGCTTCACCGTGAACGCGGGCGTGCTGGCCGCGGTCATCGAACCCAAGAACCGCGTGCTGCCGCTGATCGCCCAGCACTTTTTGGATCGCTATCCGAACGAGGCGTTCATCATCTTCGACCGCACGCACCGGGAGGCGCTGGTGGCGCAGCGCGGGCGGGGGCGCGTCGCGCCGCTGGAGGCTCTGGAACTGCCCGAGCCGGACGACCTGGAAAAAGCCGTCCGCGCGCTGTGGCGCAGGTTCCACCAGGCGGTCGGGATCGACCCGCGCAAGAATTCGGCTTGCCAGCGCACCCACCTGCCGCTCCGCTACCGGCGCGTGATGACCGAGTTTCAGTCCAGCGCCCAAGAAATGGAGGAGCGCGCTCCCCTCCCGGAGAATTCCCCCGCGCGCCTGCCGGGCGTATAACCCCTTGCGAGTTAAAGGAGGAAGAACATGCGTTTCGTATCGGCGCTGATCGCGGTCTCCGACGTGGAGAGGTCCAAGGCGTTTTACGGCGATCTCTTCCAGCAGAAGGTTTCGCTGGACCTGGGCTGGAACGTGGCGTTTGACGGCGGCTTTTCGATCCAGCAGAACTTCGCGTGGCTCACGGGGCTGCCGGAGGATTCGGTGGCGCCCCGCGCCCACAACATGGAGCTGTACTTTGAGGTGGACGACTTCGACCGGTTTCTGGAAGACCTCGCGCGGCACCCGGAGATCGAGCGGGTGCACCCGCCGAAGAAGCACGACTGGCAGCAGCGCGTGGTCCGGCTGTACGACCCGGACGGACACATCCTCGAAATCGGCGAGTCGATGGCGGTGATCGCGCGGCGCTTCGTGCGGGAGGGCAGGACGATCGAGGAGACCGCTTTGCTGATCCAGCATCCGGTCGAGGCCGTCAAAGCGATGGTGAACTCCGCCGGAGTGTAGCGGATGTCGAAGCAATGGCCGGCGTAAGCAAAAGGGCTGTCCCGGACGGGGCAGCCCTTTTGCGGCTTGGAGAGCGGGGCGGTCAGCTGCCGCTCAAAAACGACTTGAGCAGCGCCCGGTTCTTGGGGAGGTCCGGCTGGATCACCCAGGCGCCGTCCACGGTGCCTGTGGTGTACATGCCGTCCGCGGGCAGCCGCAGCTGCTCCATCTTCAGGTTGCCGCTGAGGAGCCGCACGGCGTCCACGCCGATCTCGATGAAGTTGACATTGGTCTTGATGGTGGAGAACGCGGTCTGCATCAGCTTGGCGTACACCAGCGGGTTTTTTGTCCCTCGCAGTTTTTCAATCAGCGACTCCAGCACGGCGCGCTGGCGGCTGGTTCGCACGTAGTCCGAGTCGATCTTGCGGATGCGGGCGTAGGCCAGCGCCTGCGGCCCGGTGAGCAGCGTGTTCTGGCCGTAAGTCTTCAGGTACTGGATGGGTCTGCCGTCGCCCAGCCGCTTCCAGGTGGCGTCCAGCCCCTTGTTGATCTCCTGCAGTTCCGCCTTGGAGACGTTTACGGCGACGCCGCCCACGCTGTCGATCAGGTCGGAGAAGCCCTCGAAGTCAATCACCGCGTAGCGCGTGATGCCAAGGCCGAACGCCTCGTTCACCGTCCGCATCGCCAGCTGTTCGCCGCCCAGCCGGTAGGCCGAGTTGATCTTGTGCGAACCGTAGCCCTCGATGTTTACCAGCGTGTCCCGGAGAATCGAGGTCAATTTGATCTCGCCGCGCCCCACCGTGGCCACGATGATGGAGTCCGTGCGGCCGCGCCCCTGCTCGTTGTCCGCGCCCAGAAGCAGGATGCTGGTGGGGCCGGAGGAGAACAGGTTGTCCAGCTTGCCCCCGGGGGGCAGCAGGTTAGCGACCGCCGTCAGCACCGCCCAGAGGATCGCCAGCAGCAGCGCAATGCGGAAAAGACGACCGAGACAGCTCGGACGTCTTCGCGGGCGATAGGGCTCGTAGTACATAGCAAACTCCTAGGTAATCACTGAATAAATGGTTCAATAGGGCGCAGCGCTTAGCGAGCGGCCAGAGATCCCCATGTTTCGTAGCTCAAAAGGCTGGCCCAAGCACCCATATGCCCCTACTCAGGAAGCCTCGATA
>Ga0268263_1000323_pt1 | contig 92920 bp, 82 predicted proteins | sample Biomet5_FD_190358 | JGI IMG/M metagenome (GOLD analysis project Ga0268263, IMG submission 190358) | Microbial communities from bioreactor (seeded with sewage sludge) at LBNL, California, USA - Biofuel metagenome 5 (SPAdes) (version 4) | ecosystem: Engineered > Bioreactor > Anaerobic >... | reverse complement strand
GATATCCTTTCTGTAAGCCATCGTTTTTGCTCCTTTCGATGTTTGTTTAGTCACAAATCATTTTACAGGAGCCTCGATGGCTTTTCCATATATCTATCTGCTTTTGCGAACTTTATTGTACTCTATCTTGTGATTATTTCATTTGATGTTGCGTTTTATATATAGAGACAACAGAGAGGAAGCATAATAGATGTTCATGAAGCGGCATAAAATACTTTTTGCGATAGTTGTCATTGTCTTACTCACCATTGCGTGGAAAAATATAGCACAGCCCGGAGTACCGTTATTCAGCAATGCAGCAACAGAAAAAAATGGGTGGAATTTGATTCTGGTAAATCAAAAGAATTATCTTCCGAGCAATTACAATGTGGAACTGTTAGAATTGTCGAATGGAGAGAAAATAGATAAGAGAATCTATCCGGAATTGCAGAAGATGTTTGACATGGCTAGAAAATCAGGAATCGACCTTGAAGTTGCGTCAGGATACCGTACATTCAGAGATCAGCAAGTAATATTGGATGAAAAAACAGAAAGATATGAAGAGCTGGGGGAAAATCATAGGAAGGCAGAGAATGATGCACTTAAGCTGGTGGCAAAGCCTGGGACAAGCGAACATCAAACCGGGCTGGCGGTTGATATAGATGCGAAAGGAAACACAGACAGTTCAATTTTGTACACTTGGCTTTCACAAAATGCATACAGATATGGTTTTATTCAAAGATATCCAGGAGCAAAGAAAGATATCACAGGGATATCCAATGAACCATGGCATTATAGATATGTAGGTACAAATGCAGCGAAAAAGATATTTGAACGGCGATTATGCCTTGAGGAATACCTAAAAGATATTTAACTGATAAGCTTGTAGATATAGTGTAAAATAATAATATGGATATAATAGGCTGTTTAGATGTTGCAGCGATTTAGTAGCAAAGCAATTTTGGAGAAAGCCTTCTAAAGGAGAATGGTATTGATAAAGGAAGAGTTTGAACAAAAAATTCATACTTATTCAGATATGATATTCAGGATAGCTTTCAATTATTTTGCTAATAGAGAAGATGCTGAGGATGTTATGCAGGATACCTTTTTGAAATTGTATCAGAGTGAACGGCGATTTGAGGATGATGAAAAGTTGAAAGCATGGCTGATAAGAGTAACAATAAACAAGTGCAAAAGCATGTTTCGATCACCATTCAGAAAGCGGAGAACAGAGCTTCCGGAATATGAATGGGAAAATATGATCGGTGAAGGGGATATTGAAAATGATATTGTGATTAAGCATACGGTGTATTCAGCAGTTATGGAACTGCCTGTTAAATACAGGGTAGTAGTATATTTATATTACTACGAGGACTATTCGATAAAAGAAACAGCGGAAATCATAGGAGTAAAAGAAACAACGGTGCAGACACAATTGATGCGTGCAAGGAAAAAACTAAAGGATTATCTACCAGCTAAATAATTTCGAAAGGAATGATAAAATGCCAAACAATGATGCATATAAAAAGACTTTTGATGACATAAAGGTATCTGAACAGGCTGTTGAGCGAACAATACGCAGTGCAGAAAGAATGTGCGGGGAACGGATCAGCATTACTGAATTTTTCTGGATTCAAGTTAAATTGATACGTAAACAATGGTGGGTACTGCAGGCAGCAGTTCTTGTTTGTGTATGGATGCTTTTATTACTGTCTGGAGCATCTGAAAATGTACAAAGAGGAATGAGCATAGCGGCGTCAATGTTTGTGGTTCTAATGATACCAGAAATATGGAAGAACAGAGATACAAGTTCTATGGAAATTGAGGAGGCAGCTTTTTATTCATTAAAACAGATATATGCCGTAAAGATCATTTCATTTGGTCTTGTTGATGTATTTATGATTACAGTATTCTGTATTATTACAGGAAGTACGCAGAACATTCCTGTATTTGAACTTTTGAAGCAGTTAGTATTTCCATTGTTGGTTTCAGCGGGCGTTTGTTTTTCAGTATTGTGCAGTAAAAGACATTTTGATGAAATCGCAGCTGTAATTTCCAGTTTTATGATAAATGTGATTTGGACTTTTATAGTTCTTAATGACAGTATATATAATACAATAACGCCATTACTGTGGGCAGTACTATTTTTTGCTGCTGGTATATTCATCGTGATATCGATTGGGCGAACACTAAGTAATTGCAGAGGATATTGGGAGGTGGTCCCGAATGAAATTAGTAATAGATAACGTGACAAAACAATTTGGAAATTTTTCGGCTGTGGATGGGATCTCTATGGAAATGGAAAATGGTGTCCATGGACTTCTGGGCTTGAATGGCGCCGGAAAAACAACGCTGATGCGTATGATATGTACAATACTCAGGCCAACGGATGGGAATATCAGATATAATGGGAAAGATGTTTTTAAAATGGACAGTGCCTACCGCAGCCTTATTGGCTACCTACCTCAGGAATTTGGTTTTTATCCGGATTTCACAGTTTTAGAATATCTTATGTACATATCCTCACTGAAAGGTTTGAAAACAGTATTTGCAAAAAAAAAGGCGGAACAACTTGTTGAAATGGTTGGATTATCGAGGGAAAAAACGAAAAAAATGAAACATTTGTCAGGTGGAATGAAACGCAGAACTGGAATTGCACAAACTATGCTTAATGATCCTGAGATTCTGATACTTGATGAGCCTACTTCAGGACTGGATCCAATGGAGAGGATACGCTTTAGAAACTTAATGGAAAATTTGGCAGAGGATAGAATAATTTTGTTATCCACCCATATCGTATCTGATATCGAAAGAATCGCAGGCAAAGTATACATTATGAAAGAAGGAAAGCTTGAAGCAAGTGGTTCGGTCAAAGAACTGTGTGCAAATGTTGAAGGCAATACCCTTGAGGATGTGTTTATTAGCTATTTTGGGGAGAACGGAGATGAAATAAATGCTCAGATATGAATTGAAAAAAGTTTTTTCCAAAAGGGTGAATTGCATTATATTGCTGCTAATTATGCTAATGGCATTGGTTTTCAGCGCCTTTGCAATCAGCAGTGTGGATTTTGTGGGTCAGAATGGTGTTTCGCATAAGGGCATAGGTGCGGCAAGATCGCTTTCAGAAGTAAAGAATATGTATAAAGGGTACATTACCACAAAAGTTGTACATGATGTCATTTTAAAGGATAAATTGCTTAACGAAAAGTATAATTATGCTGGGGATGGCACCGTTCCTGATAAGATATATGCGAAATCGCTTCAGTCCCAAAATGATATTGAGGATATGACAAACCAAATAATTTGTGGCGATGGGGAATTCGATCCATATGCTTTGTTAAAGATTTCATCGAAGCAATCAAATAGTATTTATGCTTTGAGGGAAGCAAATATACAAGGCTATATCAATAAATATGGAAAAACAAAAGAACAGAAAAAGTTTCTTAAGGTGCAGTATCAGAAAAATAAAACGCCTTTTTATTACGAGGCTGCAGATTCGTGGAAGACAATGTATTTATATGCTGAAACATATAGTTTGGTACTAATTGTATTAATAGGCTTTTTAGCGTCTGGAATATTTGCAGACGAATTCAAATTACAGGCTGATGCGATATTTTTTTCTACAAAGTATGGAAGGACAAAGGCTGTGCGCAGCAAAATAGCATCCGGTATTATTATGTCTACTATCGTGTACTGGATGGGAATAGGGCTGCTTTCCGCAATCTCATTTGCAGTAATGGGGATCGGAGGTGCCGGTGTCACTACATTAGTAGGTGAAACATATCAAATTTATTCTGTCTCTTTTATGCAGGAGTATTTAATTATTGTGTTATGTGGATATATAGCCAGCATTTTATCGGCATCGGTTGCGATGTTAGTTTCTGCCAAACTGCATTCATCAAGTATTGCGGTGTGCATCCCATTTTTATTATTCTGTGTATCGCCATTTATTGGTAGAGTATTGCCATTTAAGACATGTTTCTATCTAACGCCAGACCAGCTGGTTAATGTTATGAATTGTATTAAGATTCCGCTAATATATCAATTTGGCAATGTAGTATTTCGACAAATACCGTTTATCACGATTCTCTATCTGTTAATCAGTATAGGTTTGTTGCCGCTGATTTATCAAAGTTACCACAGATATGCAAAATGATAATACATGTAGTTGTATTAAATGGATGAATCCTTTGTTCACATCGAGAAAGAGTATGTCGATCTTAAACAGTTTGGGATAACCCGGGAAGGAAAGGATGATATTATAACGGCGCTTAAAAAGATATACAGCGTGGATTAATAAAAGCAATAGAGAATATAGCTAAGATAGCATTATTAGCCAGTAGGTCAGTATTTACGGATACAGCCTGCTGGCTTTTTGCGTGGAGAGAAGAAGGAGAAAATTGCACTGACGCTGGTCTGTGCAAGACTCCGATATGTTGCGGCATCCAGCTGGGGGGCCAAATTATCTGAATATGGGCCACCTGATCGAGATAGAGCTTCAAAAAAAGGTTAACGAACAGGCTGCCGGGTAACCGCGGCCAGACCGATGGCAAAACAAATTTGCGAAAAATTATTGACACAACCGTAAACATTAGATTGACTCGCACAGTTATAATGGGGAGAGTACTTAATTCATTGCTTTAAGATATCTTTTCAGCAAAAAAGTGCAAAAATATGGAAATGTATAAATATTATCGCTGTATCCGATGTTGCCGGCGGCGAGTTTGATACCATAACTGATATCGGGGTAATGGTCACTGTTAATAAGGGTACGCAGCGATTTTGAACGACCATCTTTTGCCTTTACTTCCAACGGAATGAGGTCTGATGATGTCCGAACGAAAAAATCCTCTTCAAGGGTGGAATCATTGCGCTTGTAGTAGTATAAGCCATAGCCTTCTTTTTTCAGGGCATCGGCTACAATGCTTTCGTAAAGAGCTCCCTTGTAGACGCCAAGATTGCGGTTGGCTCTGAGATCGTCCTGCGATTCTTCGTCAAGCATTGCTACAAGCATTCCGGTGTCAGCAAAATATATCTTATACTTGCTGTTATCATAATTTCCTTTTAAAGGAAGCTCTGGAAAGTTTAAACAGTAACATATGTTTGTCATTCCGGTATCGTTGAGCCATTCTATACATCCGCGGTAATCTCTGAACCTGGCTCCTGATGCCACCTTAGAGATCTGAAATTTCTTGTTCTCCTTTGCAAGCTGTGGAGGAATATGATCAAAGACATTCAGGATCCGGGTCTGATCAAGGCCCTTTGCATATTTGCGGATATCTTCCCTATAGTCTGAAATCAGCTGCCTTTGAATATCAAGGGAGCCTTCAAATGTTCCGCTTTCGATGTACTCTCGTAAAACAGCCGGCATTCCCCCAAGTGTCGAATAGTCAAGGAACAGAGAAGTAAATATGGGAAATAGTGCATCGTTGAAAGGCTTCAGGTTAACCATGTGATCAAGGAGATCTGTAATGTTATTATCATCATATCCTTTTGACCATAAGAATTCTTCAAAATCCATGGAGAACATGTCATAATCCGTTTTGTAACCGACACTGTTGCTGTCGATTTTTTTATAGTTTATTCCAAGCATAGACCCACTGCATATTACATCAAAGCGGCCGTCAATGGCGAAGAATTTAAGTGCAGTGGCAATCCCGGGGAACTCCTGCAACTCATCAAAAATAATCAGGGTATTCCCTCCTGTAAACTGTTTGGATGGATCCATTCGTGAAATATTGAGTATAACGTCATTTGTTTTATATCCATCAGAAATGATGTGCTTGTATTTTGGTTCTTCTATAAAATTAATATAGATAACATTTTCATATGCATGTCTACCGAAATTCAGTATTGATTCGGTTTTGCCGACCTGTCTTGGTCCTTTGATGATTAGAGGCTTATGCTTTGGATTTGATTTCCATTCATCAAGGAAAGCATCGACTTTACGCTTTAGATATGTCATGATCGCACCTCCTGCTTTTGATTATATCACTAAAATCATTGAAAACCAACGTTATTACAAAAAAATGAGCGAATTTGGCCACAAAATGGCAAAAATATTAGTGAAAAAAATAATGAGATGGCAAAAATATTAGTGAAAAACGGCTTGGCGAACTCAAAAATTCGGAAATCCTGTAGAGCAAGGGCTATAGCCTGCAGATAAATCGATGCAGCCTGACAGAGTCGTAGAGAGCAGCAGACTGATAAAAATGCCCGGAGAGTTTGTGGATACAGTAGTTCCGGTTTTTTTGGTAAGCAAATCGTATATTTGCAATTATCCAGGCAAGCACATAGGATCCATATAAAACGCAGATGTGATATAATACATTTATGATTGAAGCAAAGGATATGGAAATAAAGAGGCTTGAGCACGATTTGACTGTCTGTAAAGTCCGCTCTGAGAAAGATATCGATCTGACAAGGCAGTTTTATTTTATCGGGAAGACAGATGAAGAAATTTCTCTCGTATGTCTTACGGAGGATACGCCGGTTCATACCGTTGAACGTGAAGACGGATGGAAAGGCTTCAGGATACAAGGCATATTGGATTTTTCTCTGATCGGGATATTGTCAGAGATATCAGCTATTCTTGCGGAGAACGAAATCGGCATCTTTGCAGTATCGACATATAACACGGATTATATCCTTGTAAAGAAGGAAAATTTCGACAGGGCATCAGAGGCCTTGGAAACAAAGGGATATACATTAGTATAACAATAAATAGTAAATTGCGAGGCGATCGATGGTAAGATGGGTCAGGATCACGAAAAATCAGTACTTCGGGTTTTCTTTGACAGGACTGTGGCTGAGGAACTATGTGCTTGTGAGTTTCAGCATCCTGTTTTTCTTTATTCATACGATACATGTTTTTTGTAATTTGTATTTGATATAGATCTGTAAAATTTCAGATTTTGCAGACTTGCAGGGAGGGTCACATGTGCACGAGTATAGTATCAAACAGAGATAAGACCATCATTGGATGGAATCTTGATATATCGAATATGGAACACAAGGTCGTTGAGGAAGACGACAAGGTATATATTGCAGTCAATGACAAGACTGAAGGCTGGATGCCTCTGTTCGGAGCAAATATAAGGGGGCGATTTCGTTGCGATGCCCACCTGCTGGCCGTTTGACAAAAGAAACGATCCGACCGGCGGGAACATGCGCAATATAATAGACTTGGATATGGATCTTCTTCTGGGCAGAAAAACGTTCGGAGACATCAGGAAAATAGCAGAGACTGAGTCTGTATGCAGCGTACCGGGCGTGACATTCCAGTCGCAGCTTTCTGACAGGGACGGCAACGTCCTTCAGATAATCCCGGGCCAGTGCCATAAATATCTGGAGAAGCCGCAGTATTCGGTAATGACTAATTTTTCTCCGTTCAAGGGCGACAGCGAGAAACATCCGTGGATGGGACTTGACCGATATCAAAAAGCCGTGGAAATGCTTGAATCGGCGGATAAAGCATTCGATACCGGGGCTTGTTTCGATATCCTGAAATGCACAGCACAGACCGCCTGCCCGACTGTGGTATCCATGGCATTCGACGCAGGCGACAGGACTGTATACTGGTGCGAAAACCGCGAATGGTCCGCGATCAAGGAAAAACATATGACTGCCGGATAACAGCTGTGAAGTGAGAAAGGAGAACGCCTTATATGAAATGGAATGCCGAGCTTTATGGTATTTTTGCCAAAGAAAGACTTCAGCCGGCACTGGATCTGCTGAACCGTGTACCGGATGGTGAATATCACAGGATAATAGATATCGGATGCGGATCAGGCATGAGCACGCTGCCGCTTTTACACAGATTTGAGAATGCGGAAATATCAGGAGTTGACCTTTCGGAAGAGATGCTGCAGCAGGCAAAGACATTGACACAGAAAGTAAAATGGATAAAGAGAGACTGCAGCAGGCCTTTTTCCGACATGGGAAGATTCGATCTGGTTTTTTCGAACGCGTTTTTACAGTGGCTGCCGGATCAGGAGGGCTTTATCAAAAATGTGGCGGATATACTTGACACGAACGGTATATTCGCGCTGCAGGTGCCCGATTATGATGATATGCCGGTCAAAAAATGTGCCGATGCTGCAGCCGGTTTTTACGGCAGCAGATTCGACGGAACAGAAAAAACGATCTGTCACAACAGGAGCCTGTATGAATATTATGATATGTTATGCGGCCATTTTGGCGACATCGAGATCTGGCAGACGAAATATTCGCATATAATGGACGATCATGATGCGATCGTGCGATTTGTCAGTGCAACAGGTATCAGACCGTATCTGGAGATCCTGAATAAGGATGAACAGGAGGATTTCAAGAACCGTCTGGCCGGTGAACTTGAAAAAGTATATCCTGTGCGTAAAAATGGCAGGATCATCTTCCCGTTTGAACGTATCGAATTTATTGCAAGAAAATAGATTGATGCCTGCATTTTCTTAAAATCGGATCTGTCTTGACAGCATCCTTGCCGTAGAATCGTCTGCATTCCTGTGATATAATGATCCGTGTGGATCGGCAGGAACGCTGATCCGGCCTCAGGGCCTGATAAATATAAAAAATTTCAGGAGACGCTTTTTGAAAAAGAATAACACCTCGGAGATTGCAGCCTGACCGGGAGGTCCGGGCAATGCGATCCCGAATGACCTCCCATATTGATGATCAGCAATTTTCAGGAGGAAAAACAATGAATAAAAATGATTATACGATACGTCAGGAAACACCGGATGATTATTATGAGGTCGAAGACCTGACGCGTGAGGCGTTCTGGAACGTTTATCGACCGGGATGTCTGGAACATTATGTACTGCACTGCTACCGCGGCAGAGAGGATTTCGTGCCGGAGCTGGATCTGGTAATGGAGAGGGAAGGCAGGATAATAGGGCATGTGATGTATGTGCATGCGAATATCCGGGCCGATGACGGCCGTGAGATCCCGATCATGACTTTCGGGCCTATCAGTATCGCGCCGGAGTATAAGCGCATGGGATACGGAAAGGCGCTGCTGGATTTTTCTATGGAAAAAGCAAAGGATCTCGGCGCGGGTGCGCTGTGCATGGAAGGAAACATAGACTTTTACGGGAAATCCGGTTTTGTCGTTGCCAGCACAAGGGGGATACACTATTTTGCAGAGCCCAGAGACGAGGAAGTACCGTATTTCCTGCTCAAAGAACTGACAGAAGGGTTCCTGGACGGCATAACAGGAGTATATCACACACCGGAAGGATATTTCGTCAATGATCTGGAAGCTGAAAAATTTGATATTTATTTTTCGCCTAAGGAGAAAATGAAGCTGCCGGGACAGCTGGTATAGATCTGGATATTCAAATAAAGAGGCCGGCGGGCGACAGATCTGTCCGCCGGCTTTTTTCATGATCTGCAGAACGGAAGGATAATGATCCCTATGACAAGAATCAAAAAGCATTACAGGATCCATTGGGTCAGGCTGGTCACGGCTGCGATCATCGTGCTTGCCTGTATTGCTGCTGCCGGCCTGTACTGCAGCGATGATCACGGAGGAACATGCATGATACGGCAGGCGGTACAGCATGATCTTTATGATACGGATTGCCCTATTGTAAAAACCGCACTTAAGGAAGTGGGGAACAGGGGCGGAGAAAAATACTGGCGCTGGTATGGTTTCGACTACCATGTGGCATGGTGCGGATGTTTTGTCAGCTGGTGCGGCGAACAGCACGGATACGTGAGTGAGGGCAGAATGCCGAAATTCGTATATGTGCCGGACGGGGTGAACTGGTTCAAGGCAGAAGGACAGTGGAAAGATTCGGACTATACGCCTGAGGCCGGAAACATCATATTTTTTACTGACAATAAAAGCGGGATCGGATCGCATGTGGGCATAGTCGGCGGATGCGGCAGCGGACGTGTTTACACAATAGAGGGAAACCGCCGAAATAAGTGCATAAAGGCCAGCTATCCTCTGAAAAGCAGAAAAATACTGGGATACGGCATGATAAAATAAACACCCCCGAGAGATCCATGCGATCGCTCAAAGGTGTTTGTTTCAGTTTTTGCTTGTCATTTAAAGATTTTTTGCGTTTCTTCTGCAGATCAGGCGGACGCTCCGGGCCTTCTGAGATCAGGATCCGAAGATTCCGCGACCTTCATCATCAGAGCGCATTCTATACGTTTCCGGAACAGCCGGCAGCCGTATTCGTATACTTCCTGTATATCTCCGGCAGCATGCATGGCGTTGGCGGCACAGCCGCCTGAACAGTACATCCTGGCCCAGCATTTGCGGCATTCTTCCCGTGTATAGACATTGCAGTCTTTGAATTTCTCCTGAAGGGGCAAGTTTGATATTCCTCTGTATATATCTCCGAGCCTGTATTCGGGATCCCCCGCAAACTGATGACACGGGTAAAGATCTCCCTCCGGAGTGACAGCCATATACTCGTTTCCAGAACCGCATCCCGAAATACGTTTATATATGCAGGGGCCATGTTCCAGATCGATCATGTAATGGTAGAATACTACAGGATCCCCTTCCTTTTCTCTGCGCAGCATGTCCTTCGCGAGGATCTCGTACTGCTCGAGGACTGCGGGCAGGTCTTCCTCTTTGAGCGCACACGGATCGGCAGGATCGGCAACTACAGGTTCCATCGAAAGTCGCCTGAAGCCAAGATCGTCCGCCATGTGGAAAAGATCGTTCGTGAAATCCGTATTGAAGTGAGTGAACGTGCCTCTCATATAATATTCTTTCGTGCCGCGGGATGCTGCGAATTTCTGGAAAACAGGCACTATGCGGTCATAGCTTCCACGGCCGGAGATGTCTTTCCTGAAGCGGTCGTTGACTTCTTTGCGTCCGTCAAGGCTCAGGACCACGTTGTAACATTCTTCGTTGGCCCAGCGTATGACTTCGTCATCCACGTTTATGCCGTTGGTGGTCAGTGTGAAACGAAAATTTTTGTTTTTCTTTTTTTCTATACTTCTCGCATATGCCGCCAGCTGCCGGCATACCTGAAAATTCATCAGAGGTTCTCCTCCGAAAAAATCCACTTCCAGATTGCGGTGAGATCCGGAATTTTCCACAAGGAAATCCAGGGCCCGTCTGCCGGTATCGAAGCTCATGAGTTCCGCTTTTCCGTGAAATTTTCCCTGAGCGGCGAAGCAGTACTCGCAGTTTAGGTTGCATGTATGCGCAACGTGGAGACAGAGGGCTTTCAGTACCGTGGCGCGCTTTCCGAAATCAAAGGCTGCCGGTTCATAGATATCATCGGAGAAAAGTTTCCCTGCGTCTTTCAGCTCCTTTATATCGTCAAGGCATTCCGATATTTCTTTTTCACTCCCCGGAGGGGTCCCGGAGTATTTCTGCCGCAGTTCCGCAGCGGTCTCTTCCCGGGTGCGGCCCTGATCTGTGAGTTTTATTGCGTCATAGGCAAGATCATCCACAGAATGTATGCTGCTGCTGCACACATCGAGTACTATATTATATCCGTTGAGTTTGTATTGATGGATCATACGTTTTCCTTTTACATAAAAAATCGCCGGAACACATCTAAGCGCTCCGGCATAAAGACCTGACTATTTTCTGCCGCTGTTTTCACATTTCTGATTAGCTATGCCGCAGCTGGTCTTGCATGCGCTCTGACAGGAAGTCTGGCATTCGCCGCATCCGCCGTCTATTGCACTTCTTTTCATGTCCCTTGTCTCGAGAGTCTTTATATGTTTCATGGGATATTCCTCCTTAATTATTTTTAAAGTCCTTATACAGTATATGCCATGGAAGGATTTTGTCAACCCGAAAGCCGTCTGAGCATACGGACAGAACGGCAATTACATATTTACAATCTCTTTTTTACTGTGATATAATACTGAACGTTATCAGGCATATCGCATATGCCTGTCCATGCAGCTATGCCTCTCGGATTTCCGGGGCATGAACTTATCCCTACAGGACAGAAACAGGAGAGCGGAAAAATAATATGGAAGATGTAAAGATAAAACGACTATACAGGAATACCAATGAATATGCGGATAAGGAAATAACTGTAAGGGGATGGGTCAGGACCAACAGAGGCTCCAACAGATTCGGATTTATCGAACTGAACGACGGTTCTTTTTTCAGATCGGTGCAGATCGTATATGAGGCAGATGGCATCGATGATTTCGAAGAAATATCCAGGGCCCCTATTTCCGCCGCACTGAAAGTCACAGGCATATTCGTGCTTACGCCGGATGCCAGACAGCCTTTCGAGATAAAGGCTTCAGAAGTGATCACAGAGGCCGGCTCGGATGCGGATTATCCCCTGCAGAAGAAGAAGCACAGTCTGGAATACCTCAGGGAGATCGCTCATCTGAGACCCAGGAGCAATACTTTTTCGGCAGTCTTCAGAGTGCGTTCGCTTACGGCATATGCCATACATAAATTTTTTCAGGAAAATGATTTCGTATATGTGCATACTCCCATAATCACAGGCAGCGATGCCGAAGGCGCAGGCGAGATGTTCCAGGTCACCACTCTTGACATGAATGAGCCGCCGAGAACGGCAGACGGAAAGATAGATTATTCGAAGGATTTTTTCGGTAAACATACAAGTCTTACTGTGAGCGGTCAGCTGGAGGCTGAGATCTTCGCCCTGGCCTTTCGAAGCGTATACACTTTCGGCCCGACATTCAGAGCCGAGAATTCCAATACGGCGAGACATGCTTCGGAATTCTGGATGATAGAACCGGAGATCGCCTTCTGCGACCTTAAGGGCGATATGGATGTTGCCGAGGCTATGGTCAAATACATAATAAAATATGTAATGGAAGAAGCTCCGGAAGAAATGGAATTTTTCAATCGCTTCATAGATAAAGGCCTGATAGAGAGGCTGAGGAACATAGTCGAGTCGGATTTCGCCAGGATAACTTATACCGAGGCTGTCGAACAGCTTGAAAGATCCGGGAAGGATTTCGAATATCCGGTCAAGTGGGGGATAGATCTGCAGACGGAGCATGAAAGGTATATAACAGAAGAAATATATAAAAAACCTGTATTTGTCACAGATTACCCCAGCGATATAAAGGCTTTCTATATGAGACTCAATGATGACGGAAAGACAGTCGCGGCCTGCGACCTTCTTGTGCCCGGAGTAGGCGAGATCATAGGCGGAAGCCAGAGAGAAGAACGTTACGATGTTTTGAAAAGACGCATGGAGGAGATGGATCTGGACCAGAAAGATTACTGGTGGTATATGGAACTGAGGAAGTACGGAGGCGTGGAGCATTCCGGCTATGGTCTGGGATTCGAAAGGATGATAATGTATCTTACAGGTATGAACAATATAAGGGACGTCCTGCCTTTCCCGAGGACTCCGAAAACCGCGGAATTTTGATGCTGCGGAGTTTTGTTTCAGAGAGGTACGGATGAAAAAATTTTTTCTTGCAGTTAGGACAGGTGCTTTCAAGGGGCTTAAGACAGGACTTATGCTCCTTAAAATCATGCTTCCCATATACGTTCTCGTGGTGCTGCTGAAGTATTCTCCTGTGATGCCGTGGCTGCAGGAGGGTTTTGCACCGGTGATGAAGCTTTTCAATCTTCCCGGAGATGCAGCCGTAGCTGTTATAACGGGTTTCTTTACGGATGAGTACGGATGCGTGGCCGCCATGAGCGGCTTTTCGTTTTCCGCTGCCTCTATCACGACTATAGCTATGGTCACTCTTATGGCACATTCGATACCTGTTGAGTCTGCGGTGGCCCAGAAAATAGGGTTCCCTGCAGGATGGCTCATAATTTACAGGGCGTTCATGGCTGTGCTTGTCGGTATCTTCATAGGATGGCTGGGGGGTGTTCTGCTGTGAGCGAGAGCTGGAGCTATATATTCTATGAGATGTACACCGGATGTTTCACGACCATACTGAACCTTCTCAAGGTACTTGTACCCCTGATGATAATAATAGAACTGCTGATCCAGTACGATGTGCTGGAAAAGCTTTCCAGAAAGCTGGAATTCCTCGGACGGCCCATGGGGATAAGCAAAGATGCAATTTTTCCTCTGCTGGTAGGCGTAGTCATGGGAGTGACTTACGGCGCCGGGACCATAATGGAGCTGAACCAGCGGAAGCCGCTGAGCAAAAGGGATTTTGCTCTTATAGGAGTTTTCATGTATCTTTGTCACGGCGTCATAGAAACGGGATTCCTTTTCGGGATAAACGGAGCAAATGTATTTGTCGTAGTCGTCGTGAGGCTGCTGATAGCTTTCTTTATAACATGCATCGCAGCGAGACTTCCGTATTTTCAGAAAATGGAGCATTGATCTTGCACCCGGCATTTTCAGATGATATAATATTCTCGCTATGTGTTGAGAAACTGTTTAGGAGGTAGCATATGAAAGGCTATAACAGTGATAATATCAGAAATATTGCCCTGGTGGGACACGGCGGCAGCGGGAAGACCACATTTCTCGAGGCTGCACTGCTGGCTACAGGAGTCATAAACAGACTCGGGAAAGTCGAAGACGGCAACAGCGTGTCCGACTGGGATAAAATGGAGATAGAAAAAGGATATTCCATCAGTACTTCTATAGTGCCGGTGGAATTCAACAAGGTCAAGATAAACTTTCTGGATACTCCCGGATTTTTTGATTTCGTAGGTGAAGTAAGTTCGGCGCTCAGGGCTGTGGAAGCGGCAGCCATAGTAGTGGATGCTTCCTCAGGCATAGAAGTAGGAACTGAAAAAGCCTGGGATGCCTGCAAAAGCCTGGAAGTTCCCAAATTTTTCATAATAAACAAGATAGATAAAGATAATGTCGATATTGAACATCTCACAGCTGATATAAAAGCCAAATTCGGAAATTCCGTAGTGACTCTGGATGACAGGGATGCGCTCAACGAAGCTGTGGCAGAGACAGATGAGGAACTGATGGAAAAATTCTTCAGCGGGGACGCTTTTACCGATGATGAGTTCAAAAGAGGTCTTTCGAAGGGCATCGGCCAGGGAGACATCACCCCGGTGATGACATGTTCGGCCCAGGAAGGCACCGGGGTAAAGGAAGTCCTCCAGTCACTGGTCGATATGGTTCCGAAGCCTGCGGAGCATGCACCATATCCTGCCAAAAATGATTCTGACGAGGATACAGAGGTGAAATGCGATCCTTCAGGCAAACCTGCGGCACTGATGTTCAAGACTGTAGCCGATCAGGTGCTCGGAAAGATATCGCTGGCGAAAGTCATATCCGGCAGACTGACTTCGGGACAGGAAATATATAACGCTGTCTCCGAAAAATCCGAAAAACTTGGGACTATATTTTTTCTGAGAGGGAAAAATCGGGAAGATACGTCACAGGTTGAGGCAGGAGACATAGTTGCCATAGGCAAGCTCCAGCATACCAGAACAGGTGATACTCTGTGCGAAAAGGGCAGTATAGTGAAATTCCCGCCGATAGGATTTCCGCAGCCTACTTTCTTCATTGCCGTCGAACCCAAATCCAAGGGTGACGAGGAAAAAGTCGGCACAGGACTGAACCGTCTCATGGAAGAGGATCCTTCATTCGTTCTCGAGAGAAACAACGAAACGCGGCAGACTCTTCTGGGAGGACAGGGCGAACAGCAGCTCAATATAATAATAGCAAAGCTTAAGGACAAGTTCGGCGTGGATGTCGAAAAAGTCAGCCGCAGGATCGCTTACCGCGAAACTATCAAAGGCAGTTCCGACGTCCAGGGCAAACACAAGAAACAGTCCGGCGGCGCAGGGCAGTACGGCGACGTGCATATCAGATTTTCTCCTTCCGATCAGGAAGAACTGGAATTCACGGAATCGCTGTTCGGCGGATCGATCCCAAAGAACTATGTTCCGGCCGTAGAGAAGGGCCTCAGAGAATCTATGGACAAAGGGCCTCTTGCAGGCTGCAAGGTGGTAGGCATCAAGGCAGACCTTTATGACGGTTCCTATCATGAGGTGGATTCAAACGAGATGGCATTCAAGATAGCGGCTTCACTGGCATTCAAAAAAGGCATAGTAGAGGCTAAACCGTGTCTTCTGGAACCGGTGATGCATATAGAGATAACTATCCCTGACGAATATATGGGAGACGTCATGGGAGATATGAACAAAAGAAGAGGAAAGATACTGGGATCTGAACCTCTGGCGGGGGGCGGCCAGAAGGTCCTGGCAGAAGCACCGCAGGCAGAGCTTTTCGATTACGCGGTGACTATCCGTTCCATGACGCAGGCCAGGGGCAATTTCATTATGGAGTTTGAGAGATATGAACCTGTGCCCGGTCAGCTGGCGGAGAAGATAATATCGGAGCATAACAAAGAAGAAGAAAAATAGAGATCATAAGACAGGCTGCATTTTCACAGCCTGTCTTTTTATTTATGCCGGCAGCGTTTTGTGATATAAATAAAATATAAGAAACAGAAAGGAGTTTGATATGATATTCATACATCTGGCCGAAGGATTCGAAGAGACAGAAGCAGTGACTGTTTTCGATCTGCTGAAGCGGGCAGACCTCGAGACTGTTTTCGTTGCTGTGGGCAATGAGAACGCCGGGAGTGACAGACGAATGGTCAAAGGCGCTCACGGGATAGTCATAAAAGCTGATATGGTCTTTGAGGAGGCAGATTATTCGGACTGCAGCATGATAGTACTGCCGGGAGGGATGGCCGGCGCGCTGAATATGCAGAAACATCCCGGGCTTATTGAAAAAATACAGGAATTCAACATCAGAGGCAAACGTATCGCAGCGATATGTGCGGCTCCGATGATACTGGGAGATCTGGGGATACTGAAAGGAAAAAATGCCACTATATATCCCGGTATGGAAGAAGAAATGAAAGGTGCGTCACCGGCAAAAACTCCTGCAGTAACAGACGGGAATATAACTACGGGAAGAGCGCCCGGCGCTGCCATACCTTTTGCTCTGGAGATAATAAGAATATGCAGCGGCCAGGCTGCAGCGGAGCAGGTGCGTGAGGATCTGGCATTCTGAAAGTATATCCGCATTTCGGAAGAAGCGGAAGCGGAACTGCAGCAACAATTGTGACAAAAATGTAAGATTTGTTCGGAAATATCACAGTTTCATCATATTTTACGTTTATACTTATCCCGTGAAATGAGGATCACCGTTTTTCGGGAGGATATATGAGAAAGAAAGTATTGATGATACTGATAGTATTTGTTTTTGCCGCAGGCGCGTATATGCCGTCTGAGGCTTCGGCAGCTGAGACTCTGCCGCAGATCTCGGCAGTATCGTCTTCATATGCGCAGATAACAGTGAACTGGGCGAAGGTGGATAACGCTTCCGGTTATGAGATTTACAGATGCGGAAGCGGCGGTGTCCGTATACTTCTTGGCAGCGTGGGGGCGGGTACCTTCCTGTTCAGAGATTCGGGCCTTAAAACAGGCAGTACATATTCTTACTGTGTCAGAGCATCATATACTGATGAGACCGGAAGTGTGACACATGGGGGATTTTCCGCGGCATGTTCCGCAAGACCTGTACCTTCTGCCGCCGGCGTAAGTTCTTCTGTGAACAGCCGCCGCTATATAAAAGTAAAATGGTCCAAAGTGGCCGGAGCCAGCGGATATTACGTATACAGGGCTTCCAGCATGAGCGGCAGGTTCAGAAAAGTAAAAACGACGAGCGCAAAGAAGACTGTATTCACTAATACGAGCATCAAGGCAGGCAAGACATATTATTATAAAGTGAAAGCTTATAAAAAAGTCGACAGTAAAAAGATATACGGAAAATATTCCGCAGCGGCTTCTGCAAGCAACGGTCTTAAGTATAAGAAGACTATGAATGTAAAGACTTGCGCATATACCGGCGGAGGACACTGCGCCAACGGGAAGAAGGCGAAAGTCGGCAGGGTGGCTGTAGACAAGCGTGTGATACCTATCGGCACATGGATGTATATCCCGGGTTACGGCCTTTGTCAGGCCTGCGATACGGGTGTGAAGGGCAAGACTATCGATCTGTATATGAATAAGAAAAAGGAATGCGTAAAGTGGGGACTTAAGAAGAAGAAGATATATATAATAGGCAAGACCTTATAATATATTACGAAAGAGCAGCCGAAGAGCTGCTCTTTTTTATTGACAGGAGGCAGCAATGAATATATAATATCAGAAAAGAACATATGTTTGACAGGAGGCTCTTATGGCGAAGAAACAGAAAACCGTCTTCGTATGTCAGGAATGCGGATATGAAAGCCCTAAATGGAAGGGGCAGTGCATATGCGGCGCATGGAACACCATGGTTGAAGAAAAGGTCATGCCTTCTGACGGGAATGACATAAGATCGAGAACCGCCGGACAGGGAAGCAGGAACAGACCCGAATCTCTGGCGCGGATGGAGAACATGAAAGGCCCTTCCAGACTGGATACGGGCATAGGAGAACTGAACAGGACACTGGGAGGAGGCCTTATAAAAGGTTCTCTGATACTGATATCCGGAGAGCCGGGCATAGGCAAATCCACGGTGATAATGCAGGCAGCGGCCAATATAGCTGCGAAATACGGAAAGGTCCTTTATGTAAGCGGAGAAGAATCGGAAGAACAGATCAAGATGCGGGCCGACCGTATATGCCCGGATCTTTCCGAGGATCTTTTTGTCCTTTCTGAGACAAATATGGAGAATATCGCCGATGCCGCGAAGACTCTTTCGCCGGTATTCATGGTGATAGACTCTATTCAGACGATGTATACATCCAGTATGGATTCGGCGCCCGGCAGCGTCGCGCAGGTGAGAGCCTGCGGCAGTGAACTGATGCGTATAGGCAAAGTGAACGATATCCCGGTTTTCATCGTTGCACATGTTACCAAGAGCGGGGAACTGGCCGGCCCCAAGATAGTCGAACATCTTGTTGACTGTGTGCTGAGCCTGATGGGAGAAAGGAGCCATGATCTCAGGATATTGAGGGCGCTGAAAAACAGATTCGGCACTACGAGCGAGATCGGAGCTTTTCAGATGACTGAAAACGGTCTTGCCGAGATCGAAAACCTTTCCGAAACTTTTCTTCAGACCAGCGAGGAGGGCGCGGAAGGGTCTGTCATAACTGCGGTATATGAAGGTACCAGACCGCTGCTGCTTGAAGTGCAGGCACTTACTGCGCCGGCCAGTGTGGGATTTGCAAGAAGATCGGCTATCGGAGTCGAGATATCGCGGCTGAACATGATACTGGCGGTACTTGAGAAAAAAGCAGGGATCAAACTTATCAGTCAGGACGTATATGCCAATATAGTAGGGGGTCTCAGACCGGAGGGCACTTCCACAGATCTTGCGGTTGCGCTTGCGGTGGAATCCGCATACAGAGGAAAGCCATGCCGCAAAGGGACTCTTGTCATAGGAGAGGTCGGGCTGACCGGGGATCTCAGAGCTGTGCAGCATGCTGAACGCATAATAAAGGAAGCGGCCAGGATGGGAATGAAAGAAGTGATACTTCCGCGGCGCAACGAAGAAGCTTTGAGGAAAAGCGGATGCATACCGAAGGGGATGAAGCTTACGGGAGTGGGCAGGATAAGCGAAGCCATCGATATGTTCTGATCATTGATCCCGCAGCGGCGATATCAGTGTTTTCTTACAGCACTCAGTTCAAACCAGAAGGTAGAACCTTCCCCGAGTTTGCTTTTCACACCGAAATCGGCGTTGTGAAGAGTCAGAATCTCTTTGACTATGGAAAGACCGAGACCTGAACCGGTAGTCGCGCGTACATGGTTGCTGCTGGCCTTATAATACCTTTCCCATATATGAGGAAGTTCCTCAGGTTTGATGCCCATGCCGTGATCTGTGATCTCGCAGTGCATTTTTTTATTGTTCCTCCTGATGGAAAGCGTAACGGTTTTATCTTTGCCGCAGTACTTCACGCCGTTCGTGAGAAGATTGGACAGCACCTGTTTGATCCTGTCCGCATCTGCTTCTACATATATATTTTTGGAACAGACGAATTCTATCTTATAGCCTTCCTTCTCTTCGAGAAGATGATATGGCATAAGTACGTGTTCGGCCGCATCTTTCATGCTGAATATGCTTTTGTTCACAGATATCCTGCCTGACTGCATGGCGGAAAGCGTAAGCATGTCCCCTACCAGAACATTGAGCCGGTCGGCTTCGTCTATTATGACTTTCAGATGCTCATTGCGTTTTTCGGGATTGTTGCCGGACAGATCCCTTATCATTTCCGCATATGACTTGACCATGGTCAGCGGCGTGCGCAGGTCGTGGGATACGTTGGCCATAAGATCCTTCTGCAGATTGACAGACCTTTCAAGGGCATATGAAGTTTTGTTCAGGGTCGAAGCGAGGTCTTCTATTTCAGAATACGGCTTTTCCGCTTTGAAAGTTATCCCGTAATGCCCTTCCGACAGTTTGCCTGCAGAACTTATGATGGATCGTATGGGTTTCGTTATCCTTATGGAAAGGAAGTAGGCCAGTATGAAGGCCAGGAAAAGAGCGATAAGAGTTATATATATGAGCTGATTCTGCAGTATATTTATCGTGGATGTCACAGGATAAAGAGGAGAAAAAATATAGAGTATCGTGCTTTTGTCAGCTTCAAGCCAGCCGGCGTATGCGAGAGTGTTGCGGCTGCTGTAGGGACTGTTTATTATCAGAGATATGTTGGTATCGCCGCTCTGCATCAGTTTGGCTTTTACTGTGCTTATTTCGTTTTCATACCCGCGGTCATCCAGCGAAGGCGAAAATATGACGCCGTTGTCCACCGAATCGATGCGTATGAACATATCGTCGTTTTCCGAAAGGTTTTTCACTTCTTTCATTATGCTGTTGAGATTGTCTTCGGTATATGCGCCGGTGATGTTGCGGGCGGCCTGCTGAGTTTCCCTGACTTTCATCTCTTCATAATAATTATTGAGAAAAAAGATCTGAAGAAGCCATATAAGAAGAAGGAGTATAGCTGTGAAGCACAGGAAATATACCCAGACTCTGAATTTGATGCTTTTGGAATCGATCCTAAACTTCAAATTTGTATCCCACTCCTCTTAACGTCACGATATAATCCCGGTAAGGGCCCAGATTGTTGCGCAGATTCTTGATATGTGTGTCTATGGTCCTGTCGTCGCCGAAAAAATCATATCCCCATATATCCGAAAGGAGTTTGTCTCTGGAAAGAGCTATGTTCTTGTTCTTTACCAGATAGAAAAGCAGGTCGTATTCTTTAGGAGTCAGTTCTATCTTTTTGCCGTCCACAGTAACGATCCTGCCGGGCATGTTGATAACAAGCCCTCCGAATTCCAGTACTTCCGGTGCCGGCTGGGACTGCGATCCGTGCCTTGCAAGCACGGCGTTTATTCTTGCCATCAGTTCTTTCGGGCTGAAAGGCTTTATGACGTAATCGTCGATCCCAAGCTCAAAACCGAAAAGTTTGTCATATTCTTCGCTTCTTGCAGAGAGCATTATGACAGGTATGTCTTTTATTTTTTTGATTTCCTTGCATGCAGAGAAGCCGTCTAGCTTGGGCATCATTATATCCATAACTACGATATCGTAGTCGTTCAGCTTGCACAAGCCGACAGCGGTCATGCCGTCTTCTGCTTCAGTCACTTCGTATCCGTTGAATTCGGAATATTCGCGTATGACTTCTCTTATTTTCTGCTCGTCGTCTACAACAAGTATTTTATACATGGCACAGGCCTCCCGGATTTTGTTCATCTTATACAAAAACATTTTAACATATATAAAGAAAAATAAGTGTAGAATTTGTGTTAAAAAAATGTTGACAGCGAAAAGGCGATGTGATAAACTATAAAATTTTGTTTGCTTGACAGCGACAGGCTTTTTGAATTATACTATCAATAGGTGTAATCTGAAAGGGTCTGATCAGATAATGTATAAAGTGGGCGATAAAATTGTATATCCTATGCATGGTGCAGGAATCATAGAAGACATAGAAGAAAAAGTGATTCTTGGCGAGAAAAGGGAATATTATGTTCTCAAGGTTCCGTGCGATGACATGAAAATCATGATCCCGGTGAACAACAGTGACAATATCGGGATCAGAGATGTTATAGCGAAGGAGGAGGTCCGGGGGATAGTAGAGATACTCGGGGCTCCGTCAACAAAGATGTCCAACAACTGGAACCGCCGTTACAGGGACAATATGGACAAGCTCAAGACCGGTGATATAAATCTTGTGGCAGAAGTCGTGCGTAATCTCCAGCGGACAGACCGGAAGAAAAATCTTTCTACCGGAGAAAAAAAGCTCCTGGTGAATGCACGCCGTATACTGGCCAGTGAAATAATCCTTGCCAGCGATATGGATCCTTCTGAGGCAGATCATATCATAAGCTGTGCTATATGATTTCAGACAGCACAGGAGGATCATACCTCAAAATAAAAGAAAGGAGGTGAAACGATGCTGAAAAAACTATTTAGAATAGTGTTTACTTCGGTTGGTGCCATATTCGGATATGGCGTATTTTTATTGACAAAATATCTTATATCCGTGACCGGAGCGGGTCCGGACGGGGGATTTACCCGTATGCAGCAGATCGGTGCTGCTGTGATTTTTGTAATTATTTTTGGATTAATATTTTTTCGTCTCACTCCGTCAATGGACAGACAGGGCAGAAAACTTTCAAAGAAGATAGAAAGCGATCTGCAGTCCTACTCTGCCAATGAACTGATATCAGGAGCCATCGGACTGGTCACGGGACTGATCGTAGCTTTTCTTATAAGCCGGATATATGACGGCATAGAGATCGACTATGTACCTACGGTGCTGACAGTGATAACCTATTTTGTCCTTGGATACCTTGGCGTGGTCATAGCCAGCAAAAAAGGCAAGGAAGGTTTTTCTACATTCATGGCATCTATGCGTTCAATGAACACAGGTTCAGGCAGGACGAAAAACAGGCAGAACGATGCGACCCCGAAGATATTCGATACCAGCGTCATAATAGACGGAAGGATCGCGGATATCATGAAGACCGGCTTTATCGAAGGAACCATAGTGATCCCTGAATTCGTGCTGGTTGAACTGCGGCACATCGCTGATTCGTCGGATTCTCTGAAAAGGAACAGAGGCAGAAGAGGACTGGACGTTCTGAACAAGATACAAAACGATTACGGGATCGACATATATAATACTGCCGGAGAGAAATCACTTGAAGAGATACCGGAAGTGGACATCAAACTTCTGAAACTGGCACAGATCATGAACGGAAAGGTCGTGACAAACGATTTCAATCTGAACAAGGTGGCCGGCATAAAAGGTGTGGAAGTCCTTAATATAAACGAACTGGCAAACACGCTGAAACCGGTGGTGCTGCCGGGAGAAGACATGGATATTTTTCTGGTGAAGGAAGGCAAAGAACAGAACCAGGCAGTTGCATATCTGGATGACGGGACAATGATCGTAGTGGAAGAAGGCAGAAGATTCATAGGTCAGAACATAAATGTCACAGTCACCAGCGTACTCCAGACATCGGCCGGCAGGATGATATTCAGTAAGCCTGCCAGAAAGCGCGGCGGAGGATCGTAAATGATCGAAAAAGAAAAATTTACCGATATAAGGATAGGAAGCGGTTTTGACTTTCACAGACTGCGGGAGAACAGAAAGCTGATCCTGGGTGGAACAGAGATACCCTTTGAAAAGGGACTCCTCGGACATTCCGATGCCGACGTTGTCATTCATGCAGTCATGGACGCTATTCTGGGTGCATCGGCTATGGGCGATATAGGGAAGCTTTTTCCGGACAGCGATGAAAGATTTCGTGATATATCAAGCATGATACTGCTTGCAAGGATCGCGGAACTCATTGCTGCCAACGGTTACGTCGTCGGCAATCTGGACGTTACTGTCATTGCCCAGCGCCCCAGGATCGCACCTTATTCCGGAGAAATGAAAAAGAATATAGCCGGCCGGCTGGGAATATCCGAAAACAGGGTAAGCATCAAGGGAACTACTACTGAGGGAATGGGTATAACAGGCAGGGAAGAAGGCATTGCAGCCGAAGCAGTGTGTCTTCTTCTGCGTTCCCATGGTACCGGCACAATTGAATGAACGACTTTTGACAGTTAGGAGAAAAAAAGAAATGAGACTTTCGAGCATGCATCTTAAGACTTTGCGAGAAGTCCCCGCTGAGGCGGAGATCCCCAGTCATATCCTGCTTCTTAGGGCTGGAATGATAAGAAAACTGGTGTCCGGTGTGTACGGATTTATGCCTTTGGGGTGGAGAACAATAAGAAAAATAGAAGATATCATAAGGCAGGAAATGGATGACGCCGGCGGACAGGAGATACATATGTCGGCAGTGCAGCCGGCAGAACTCTGGCAGGAATCCGGCCGATGGTTCGATTACGGACCGGAACTCTGGAGACTGAAAGACAGAAACGGCAGAGATTTCTGCCTTGGGCCCACACATGAGGAAATATTCACGGACATAGTGAGAAACGATATTTCATCTTACAGACAGCTCCCTCAGAACCTGTATCAGATACAGACGAAATACAGGGATGAAGCAAGACCCCGGTTCGGTCTTATGAGAAGCAGGGAATTCATAATGAAGGACAGCTATTCCTTCGACAGGGATCAGGCAGGACTGGACGAAAGCTATGACCTTATGTATAAGACTTACGAAAAGATATTCAGAAGATGCGGTCTCGACTGCAGGCCGGTTGAGGCAGATACTGGTGCTATAGGCGGAAGCAATTCCCATGAATTCACAGCACTTTCGGAAGTAGGTGAAAGTGAGATAGCCTACTGTGAGAGCTGCAGCATGGCAGCTACTACGGAAAGAGCGGAAACTGCGGATGCTCTGCCGGAAAATGAAGACATGCTCGTCATGGAAGAGGTCTGCACGCCCGGGACGAAGACGATCGAGGAGGTAGCGGATTTTCTTGGCATCGAAAAGAAAAAGACTATAAAAGCGCTGCTGTTCACAGTCTATGACAATGAAGGAAAAGAGAAAGAATATGCGGTCGCTTTCATAAGAGGAGACAGAGAACTGAATATGATCAAACTTATAAATGCCCTGGATATACCGGAGCATCTCATAGAGTTTGCGGATGAAGAAAAAATGGGACATGTAACGGGATGCGTAGGCGGATTCACCGGCCCCACGAAACTGCACGACTGCAGGATAATAGTGGACAGTGAACTTCCCGGGCTCAGGAATCTCTGTGCCGGAGCATGCAGAAAAGATCATCACCTGATCAACGTGAATTACGGCAGAGATTATGAAGGCGATATAGTTACGGATATAAAGCTCATAAAGGAAAACGATCCGTGCCCTGTCTGCGGAGATCCGGTCAGGATCGTCAGAGGCATAGAGGTGGGTCAGGTCTTCAAGCTCGGCACAAAATACAGCGAAAGAATGGGAGCCTTTTATAAAGACGAAGATATGAAGAGCCATCCTGTAGTAATGGGATGTTACGGCATAGGCGTGACCAGGACCATGGCTGCTGTGGTCGAACAGCATCATGACCGGAACGGCATAATATGGCCCATGTCAGTAGCGCCTTATCATGCGGTCATCGTAGTAGTAAGGACAGAGGACAGTGAGCAGACAGCTGCAGGAGAAAAACTGTATGAACAGCTCTGCAGCAGAGGTATCGAAGTGCTTCTCGACGACAGAAAAGAGCGGCCCGGAGTAAAATTCAAGGATGCGGATCTTCTGGGCATACCTGTTAGGATAACCATAGGAAGAAGGATAAAGGAAGGCATAGTCGAATATAAACTCAGACGTGATCCAGACAATGAGGAAATAAACATCGAAGAGGCTGCTGACCGAACGGTCAGCATTGTCGAGAAGGAAAAATAATGGCAGAAAAAAGGGAAGGCAGAAAACGGATGGCTCTGTTTTTTGCATTTTTAAAGATCGGCATGTTCACCATAGGGGGCGGATATGCAATGATACCGATAATGCAGAGGGTCATAGTAGATGAGAAAAAATGGATGAATGAATCTGAAATGACCGACTGCCTTGCTGTGTCGCAGGCACTGCCGGGCGCTATTGCGATAAATGCCGCTACATATGTAGGAAGAAAAAAGTCGGGATTTCTGGGTTCGGCGCTCTCTACCCTGGGTGTGATACTGCCTTCTTTTATATGTATAACTTTGATAGTGCTGCTGCTGGGAAAGATAGGCGACAACAGCTACGTCGAAGGAGCGCTGACCGGGATACGGGCAGCGGCATGCGGACTTATAACAGTTGTGGCGTACCGCATGGGAAGGCAGCTTCTCAGTGGCCCTTTCCAGTGGGCAGTGGCATTGGCTGTGTTCGCGGCTATAGGTATATTCAGGGTAACGGCTATTTTCGGCATAATTTTTTCTGCTGCTGCCGGACTGGTATATATAAAATACAGGGAAAAACATTCTGGAGGTGCAAAATGACAGCATATCTGAACCTCTTCATAATGTTTTTCTCCATAGGAGCTTTCAGCTTCGGAGGCGGTATGGCTATGCTGCCTCTGATATATCAGATGATACAGAAATTCGGCGTCATGTCGCCGGATAAGTTCTCTGATCTGGTAGCCATATCTCAGGTGACTCCCGGACCGGTAGCTACCAATGCGGCTACCTATGTGGGACTGGATTACGCAGGCATAGGCGGCGCAGCTGTAGCGACTGCGGCGGTGGCGCTGCCTTCATTCGTGCTTATGCTCCTTGTACTGAGATTCATGAAGCGGTACGAAGAGAGCAGTATAACGAAAGGTATTTTTGAAGGTATACGGCCGGCTACGGTGGGCCTTATAGCAGCTGCAGTGATATTTGTTGCCGAAACTGCTGTAGATGCAGCCGGAGGGATATCCGGAGAATCTGAGTTTTTTGGAATATTCGCTGTTACGGTACTGCTGTCGGGAAAGTTTCATGTCAATCCCATCATGCTGACAGTGGGAATGGGAATTCTGGGAGTGTTCATATGTGGATAGGCGGAGTAAGGGTGATTATCACTGACGGTGAAAAGAAAATACTGATGGTCAGGCAGCATCATGAAGGCAGAGATATATGGATGGCGCCGGGCGGCGGCATAGAGGACGGCGAAACGGCCGTTCAGGCTGCGGTCAGGGAAATAAAGGAAGAAACAGGTCTTGAGGTAACTGTAGGAAGGCTGATCTGGCATGTGGAACAGGTAACGGAAAAGAAAGGCCAGAGGTTCGTGAACTTTTTCCTGGGCGAAATAGAAGGAGGCTCTCTTGAGGTCGGCAGAGACCCGGAAAGAGAAGGAAGCACTCAGGTGCTCCGCGAAGTGAGATTTATGGGAAAGGATGAGCTTAGCCGCGTCGATGTGCTTTATCCGGAATATCTGAAAGATGAGCTGTGGGATTTTTTTGAAGGAAATTACAGAGATTATGACGCATTCAAAATAAGGAGGTAACATTATGCAGAAAGTTATTATCGAAATGGAAAACGGCGATATAATGAAAGGCGAGCTTTACGAAGACGTTGCGCCGAAGACTGTGGCGAATTTTTCAAACCTTGCAAATAAAGGCTTCTATGACGGGCTGCTTTTTCACAGGGTCATACCCGGATTCATGATACAGGGCGGATGCCCCAAGGGAGACGGCACCGGCGGTCCCGGCCATACTATAGAAGGCGAGTTCTCAGACAACGGATTCCAGAACGATCTGCTTCACGAGAGAGGCGTACTTTCAATGGCAAGAGCGGCCAATCCCAATTCGGCAGGTTCGCAGTTCTTCATAATGGTGGATGACGCGCCTTATCTCGACGGACAGTATGCTGCGTTCGGAAAGATCACGGAGGGGATCGAGGCTGCTGATAAGATAGTCAGCGAAAAAAGAGACCTGAGAGACAAACCGAAAAAGCCTCAGAAAATAAAGAAAATCACTGTGGAAAAAGGCTGATTATTGTGAGAATTGTTAGAGTTATTTGAGTTTTCGCTTTCAGGTTGCAAAAAAACATAGCAGGTATATAATATTACTGCAGACTTGCGGCTATGTTCATCTGTTGGGTGTGCCGCAGGCCGGAAAGCGTTCGTTAATAGCTGAGAGGCTAAATAATATTTATACAAGGAGGCACAAAATGTATAAGTGTGACGTAAAAAGAATGGACGATAAAATCAAGACATTCTCAAAGTTCGGCGATGCTGGCCATGGCGGCATAACAAGGTATTCGCTTTCTCCTGAGGCACATATGGCAAGAGATGAATTCGTAAAGCGAATGAAGGCTATCGGTGCTGAAATCGAAACAGACGATGTGGCAGATATATATGCTACTCTTCCTGGTTCTGATCCTAACGCAAAAAGAATAGTAATGGGTTCCCACTGCGATTCCGTTAAAAACGGAGGAAATTATGATGGTATCCTCGGCGTTATGGGCGGCATGGAAGTTCTGGAGACCGTAGCGGCAGAAAAAATTCCTCATAAGCATCCTCTTACAGCTATGATCTGGACCAATGAAGAAGGTTCACTTTATCCGCCCGCAATGATGGTATCCGGGATAGTCTGCAATGACTATCTTCCTAAAGAGATAGCAAAGAACTTCAAATATGAGAACATGATGAATTCCAAGCCAATGGATGAATCAAAGTTCGCTAATTTCGGAGAAGCTCTGGCAGCTACACCATACAAAGGCGATAAAGCCAACAGGTTCAATCCGGATAAGTACCAGTGCATGTTCGAACTGCATATTGAACAGGGCCCGATCCTTGAAGATGCAGGTAAAGAAGTCGGTGCTGTTCAGTGTGTACTTGGCATGTTCAACTACAGGATCAAGTTCAAGGGATTTGCTGCTCACGCAGGCACATTCCCGATGGCAAAGCGTCATGATGCTCTTTTCGCAGCAGCTCAGTGCCTCTGCGAACTGCATGAAAAAGTTGATGCTCTCGGAAGACCTGAACTGGTATATACAACAGGCGAGATCACATGTCATCCATGCGTACATACAGTAATACCTGATGAAGTAGAATTTTCACTGGACGTACGTCATGAGGATCCGAAAGTACTGGCACAGGTAATGGACATCATCAAGGAATTCCCCAAGAAGACATGGACAGGCTGCACATGCGAGATCGCAGAGCAGTGGAAGAGAGACACCGTATACTGGGACAAGAACCTGGTAGGTTTTGTTGAAGCTTCTATGGACGAAGCAGGACTCAAATGGCAGAAGATCAATTCAGGAGCAGGTCATGATGCTCAGTTCGCATCCTATGTAGTTCCTACAACTATGATATTCGTAAGATCCAAAGACGGGCTTTCTCATTGTGAGCCTGAATATTCATCACCGGAAGACTGCACAGCAGGCGCTACCGCATTGCTTGGTGCAGTACTTAGGGCAGACGAATTCTACAAGTAGAATCGCGGAAAACTTTATAACATGGACGGGCAGGTGTAATCCTGCCCGTTTGAGTTCATTTTATGTTTGCTATCGGATGGCATTTTGATCAGGCACGGAGGCTTGGCGCAAACCGGAAGTATCCTGCAGTTCTGTTTTTTGGGTTGCATTTGGATACAGGTATGTTAGAATGAAAGAACCTTTCTTTTTTTTGAACGGAAAGGAAATATGAATTAATACATATACCGGCGCTTCAGTGCCAGAAATGTCAATTTGTATCAAAGGAGGAGTAAAAATTGAGTAAAGTAGTAAAAACCAAGTATACTGCTGAAGCCCAGGCAGGGTTCAATCACAGAACTGCCATGGAAGAAGCAGCAAGATGTTTACTCTGTCATGATGCACCTTGCAGCGAGGGCTGCCCCGCAGGGACAGATCCTGGTAAATTTATCAGATCGATAAGATTCAGAAATGCAAAAGGTGCAGCAGAGACTATCAGGGAAAATAATGTCCTTGGCGGGTCCTGCGCAAGGATATGTCCTTATGACAGACTTTGTGAGGAAGCCTGCAGCAGGTGCGGTATCGATAAGCCTATTGAGATCGGCAAACTTCAGAGATATGCTATCGAGCAGGAAAAAATATTTAAAATGAAGACACTTAAGGCCCCTGCAAAGAAGATGAAGGAAGAGGTCGCTTGCATAGGTGCAGGCCCGGCTTCGCTGGCATGCGCTGCTGAACTGTCAAAGGCAGGTTACAAAGTAACTGTATTTGACAGAGAGGAAAAAGCAGGCGGAGTCCTGACTTACGGGATCGTGCCCAGCAGACTGCCGCAGAAGGTAGTTGATCATGATATAGCTCAGGTCAAAGGTCTCGGCGTGAAATTCGTGCTGGGCAAGAAAGTGGTTCCTGCAGATATCGAAGGATTCGATGCTGTATTCGTAGGGACAGGTCTCTGGGGAGCAAAACTGCCTCCGATCGAGGGAACTGATCTCAAGGGAGTATATCCCGCAGCTGAATTCCTGAAAATGGCAAGGACAGACAGCGCTTTCAAGCCAGGTAAAAAAGTAGTGGTCATAGGCGGCGGAGATGTAGCCGTGGATTGTTCTGTAACAGCCAAGCTTACAGGCGCAGAGGACGTACGCATAGTATACCGAAGGACCCTTGAAGAAGCCCCGGGCAACATGACTGAGTTCCAGTATGCACTGTCAATGGGAATCGGCATCACGACAAATATGGCACCTGACAGCGTAGTCGGCACAAATAAAGTTGAAGCCATGAAATTCAAAGGCAGAACAGGCGTTACCGAAAAATCGCAGCTTACACTGGAAGCAGATACAGTAGTATTCGCTATAGGCCAGGGCGCTGAAGATGTTTCTGATCTGGCTCCTGTAAATGTTACGGAAAAGGGAACTATCAAGGCAACGGCAAAAGGCAAGACAAGCGGCAAAAAGTTCTTTGCAGGCGGCGACATAGTTAACGGAGGAAAAACAGTTGTTGAAGCAGTTGCATCCGGAAAGGAAGCCGCTGCGTCAATAATAGAATTCTTGCAGAAAGGAGTGAAGTAGGATGGCAGTTAAGAAAGATTTATCGATAAAATATCTGGGAGTCGATTGCGAAAATCCGTTCTTCCTTTCATCATCACCTGTAGGCGGCTGTTATGACATGGTCGCAAAATGTTTCGACACAGGATGGGGCGGTGTGTTCTTCAAGACTATCGGCATATTCGTTGCCGACGAATGTTCACCTAGATTCGACCAGACTAACAAAGAAGGTACGCCATGGCTGGGCTTCAAAAATATGGAGCAGATATCAGACAAGCCTACCGAACAGAACTTTGAATATATTTACAAGCTGAAGAAGGACTATCCTGACAAAGTCGTAGTAGCGTCAATAATGGGCAGCAACGACAAGGAATGGAGAGACCTTGCAAAGATGGCAGATCAGGCAGGAGCAGACCTTCTCGAAGGCAATTTCTCATGTCCTCAGATGACATCTCATGACATGGGTTCTGATGTAGGTACTAATGTAGAACTGGTAGAAGCATATTCAAGAGCAGTTTCGGAAACTACTAATATTCCTTTCATCGCAAAGATGACTCCGAACTGCAAAAATATGGAAGAGCCGGCAAGAGCTGCAATAAAGGGCGGAGCTGCTGCTGTTTCAGCAATAAATACCATCAAGTCTATAACCAACATCGATTTTGAAAACAATACAGGCATGCCTGTAGTAAACGGAAAATCATCCATTTCGGGTTATTCCGGAGCTGCAGTAAAGCCTATCGCACTGCGTTTCTGTGCTCAGGTCCTTCAGGACAAAGAGATACAGGAGCTGGTAAAGAAGAATGGCAAGGATTACGGACATGGTCTCGAGCTTTCCGGCATAGGCGGAATAGAAACATGGAGAGACGTAGCTGAATTCCTGGCAATAGGATGCAGAAACATTCAGGTAACTACCTCCATCATGCAGTACGGATACAGGATCGTGGAAGATATGGCCAGCGGGCTTATGCATTTCATGGAAGAAAAAGGCTATGACAAGCTTGATGATTTCATCGGATGCGCTCTTCCCAATATCATTCCGGCTGAAGAACTTAACAGAGACTTCAAGGTTTTCCCGAAATTCGACGACAACAAGTGCGTGGGCTGCGGAAGATGCTATATATCATGCTACGACGCAGCACATCAGGCTATCGACTGGGACGAAAAGAAAAGAAGACCTGTCCTCAACGAAGACAGATGCGTGGGATGTCAGCTTTGTCTTAATGTATGCCCTGTTCCTGACTGTATCACTTCAGGTGAGATCAAGTGGAAGGAAGGCAGAAAAGAGACAGACGTAACAGTAAAACAGCATTTTGAGTAATCAGAAAAACCTGCATGGCAGGATTTTTCCGAGACACAGCAACTGGATATCAGGAAATATAAATAAAGTTCCGGCACCATGCCGGAACTTTATTTCTTGATTTTGGACAGCGGCAGTGATATATTTTATCCGTAGGAGGCATGCGATATGAAGATTTCCACCAGGGGAAGATATGCGCTGAGAATGATGATCTCCCTGGCTGTCAGGGATGAGGGCCAGTATGTTTCACTTAAAGATATCTCTCAGGATCAGGATATTTCGATGAAATATCTGGAACAGATAACCGGCATGCTGGCGAAGGCCGGACTCATAAAAAGTGCCAGAGGCGCCAGGGGCGGATACATGCTGGCCAGAGCTGCCGGAGACTATACGGCGGGAGATATACTCAGAGTCACTGAAGGCAGCATGTCGCCAGTGACATGCATCGGCAAAGAGGCTGTACGCTGCATGCGCATGGAAGACTGTGCAACTGTAGATTTCTGGGAGGGACTGGATAAAGTCATAAACGAATATATAGACGGGGTGACTCTGGAGGATCTGGTGAAGCGGTATAAATATAAAGAAGGAAATGAATATGTCATATGATGAAAGGACCGTTCAGGTCCTTTTTCAATATAAGCTTGACAGATGGTATGATAAATGTTAATATCACACCAAGCCGATAGGAATAGTATAAATTAAAACGGACGCAACGGCTGCATCAATTTTATGAAAGGAATATCCGATGAAGAAAAATTTAAAATTCGAGACTTTGCAGCTTCATGCAGGACAGGAGACGCCGGATCCTGTCACGGGCGCCAGAGCAGTACCTGTCTATCAGAACGCAGCTTATGTTTTTGAAAACAGCCGGCATGCCGAAGACAGATTTGGTCTGCACGAGCCGGGAAATATCTACGGGAGACTTACAAACCCCACTCAGGACGTGTTCGAAAAAAGGATGGCGGCACTTGAAGGAGGCACCGGAGCGCTGGCTGTTTCGTCAGGTGCAGCAGCGGTGACATATTCAGTGATGAATCTTGCCGGGGCAGGCGAGAACATAGTGGCGGCGTCTACTCTTTACGGCGGCACATATAATCTTTTCAGAAGTACTTTGCCTGAATACGGGATAGAGACGATTTTTGCCGATCCTGATGAGAAGGACAGTTTTGAAAAGGCAGTAAACGATAAAACGAAAGGGATCTTCATAGAATCTCTGGGAAACCCGAATTCGAATATAATCGACATAGAATCAGCGGCAGGGATCGCGCATGAGCATAAGATCCCGCTTATAGTGGATAACACTTTTGCAACTCCGTTTCTTTTGCGGCCTGTGGAATACGGTGCAGACATAGTTGTGCATTCAGCGACCAAATTCATAAACGGACACGGAACGGCCATAGGCGGCGTAATAGTGGACAGCGGAAATTTTCCATGGGAAGAAAGCGGCAGATTTCCGGGCATTACAGGGCCGTGCAGCAGTTATCACGGACTGAGCTTTACGGAGGCGGCGGGCAGGAATGCTTTCATAACCAGGATCCGGGCCGTGCTTCTCAGAGATATGGGCGCCTGCATATCTCCGTTCCACGCTTTTCTTTTTCTTCAGGGGCTGGAAACACTTTCCCTGAGAGTGGAAAGACATGTCAAAAATGCTCTGGATGTGGTTGAATTTCTGGACAGACATGATAAAGTAGAAACAGTGAATCATCCTTCACTGATGCAGAGTCCTTATAATATGCTGTACAAAAAATATTTTCCGCGAGGCACCGGCTCAATATTCACTTTTGACATAAAGGGAGGAGAGAATGCCGCAAAAGATTTCATCGATCGCCTGGAAATATTTTCTCTTCTGGCGAATGTGGCTGACGCAAAATCTCTGGTGATACATCCGGCCAGCACCACTCATGCGCAGCTTTCGCCTGATGAAAGGAAATCACAGGGCATAGGGCCGGGGACCATACGGCTTTCCATAGGGCTCGAGAATATAGATGATATACTGGCTGATCTGGATCAGGCTCTGATAAGCCGGACATAAAGATCAGGTTACGGATTATGAAAGGAACGGAAAACAATGAAAAAAAATGATATAATATCGCTCATAGGAGATACTCCGCTGGTGGAGCTTGAAAGATACGGCAGTGCTGAGGATCTCGGAGCATCTGTTTTCGCAAAGCTTGAATCGTTCAATCCGGGAGGCAGCGCAAAGGACAGGATCGCCAAATATATGATAGAGGATGCAGAAAAAAAAGGAAAGATCGGCACTGGAAGCGTGATCATAGAACCTACCAGCGGCAATACCGGCATAGGTCTTGCGCTGGTGGCCGGAGCAAAGGGATACAGGACCGTACTTACCATGCCGGAGACAATGAGCGCCGAAAGACGCGATCTGCTGAAGGCCTACGGAGCAGAACTGGTACTCACTCAGGGCAGCAGAGGGATGACAGGAGCCATAGAAAAAGCCAGTGAACTTGCGTCGGAATACAAAGGCGGATTCATACCGGGGCAGTTCGACAATCCTGCAAATCCCAGGGCGCATTATGAGACTACCGGCCCTGAAATCTGGCGTGATCTCGAAGGCAGAGTCGACATTTTCATAGCCGGGGTCGGCAGCGGCGGTACAGTCACAGGCACAGGAAGATATCTCAAGGAAAAAGATCCGTCCGTGAAGATCGTAGCTGTAGAGCCTGCTTCGTCGGCAGTACTTTCCGGAAAAGCTCCCGGATCTCACGGGATACAGGGCATAGGTGCCGGATTCGTACCTTCGGTGCTGGATATGTCAGTGATCGATGAGGTCGTGGCGGTGGCTGACGATGATGCTTTTGATTCCGCAAGAAAGCTGGCGAAAAGGGAAAACATATTGGCAGGTATATCTTCGGGGGCCGCATTGTGGGCTGCGGTGCAGATCGCAGAACGGTCGGAGAACAAAGGAAAGAATGTAGCCGTGCTTCTCCCGGATACGGGAGAAAGATATTTATCCTGCGGATTGTTCTGACAGGAGAAAGGGTGAGATATGGAAAAGAATGAACTTTTTATATTATGGACCAGCGGTGATCCTGTGACTTCCGAAAACATGGTACTGATGTATGCCACAAACGGACTCCTTCACAGCTACTGGGACAATGTGACTGTCATAATATGGGGAGCTTCCGCAAAGCTTGTCACTGAAAACGAAGCGATACAGCTTAAAATGAAGATAGCCAGGGAAGCCGGCGTCAGATTTTCCGCCTGCGTGAGCTGTGCGGTGAACCTGGGCATCCGTGATAAACTTGAAGCTCTTGGTCTTGAGGTGAGACCGTGGGGCGGTCCGCTGACAGAGATCATCAAAAATGACAGGAAACTTATTACTGTCTGAGAGAGAATGTATCACAAGTATACAGAATACTTTTATCGGGAAATCTTGATGAATAATATTGACATGGGCCGGGAGGTGTGATATTCTATTAAAAATTTGAGAAAAAACAGGGGAAATGAAATGCGCATGTTGCTGACAGGCGGGAATATTGTGACAGACAGCGGCTTAAAAAAAAGAGACATCATGATAGATGAAGGCCGGATTGTTTCTGTTTCGCCTTTAAGAATACGTATTTCAGATTTCAGAAATACTGATTATACAGATCTTGAAAAAAGAGTTATCCGTTGTGATAACTCTTTTATTATACCCGGACTGACAGACGTCCATGTCCATTTCAGAGAACCGGGCCAGGGATATAAGGAGACGATAAGAACGGGCAGTATGGCAGCGGCAAAGGGCGGTTATACAGCAGTGTGTACTATGCCTAATGTATCGCCGCCGCCTGAAGATATGGAAAGCCTTCAGACACAGCTGGATATAATCGAAAAAGATGCGGTCATAAAAGTCCATCCTTACGGGAAAATAACCAGAGGAAATGAGCTTTCGCAAATGGATGAAATGAAGGATCTTGTGGCCGGTTACAGCGATGACGGACAGGGTGTACAGTCAGACGAACTTATGGAAGCCGCAATGAAAGAGGCAAAAAGGCTGGATAAAATAATAGCGGCTCACTGCGAGGATGAAAGATATCCTGCAGGGGATCCTCAGAGAGAATGGGCGCATATAATGCGTGATGTGAAGCTTTGTCTAAAAACAGGCTGCAGGTATCATGTGTGCCATGTTTCGACAGCAAAAAGCGTTGAGATAATAAGGGAAGCAAAAAAAGCGGGAGCGGATATAAGCTGTGAAACAGCACCGCATTATCTCCTGCTGAACGGGCAGGACGTTCCTGATGAAGGACGCTTCAGGATGAATCCGCCGCTGCGCTCCGAAAGGGACAGGGAAGAACTTTTGAAAGGAATAGCAGACGGGACCATAGACATGATAGCTACTGATCATGCACCGCATGCCCCGGAAGAAAAATCCGGAGGAGCCTCAGGCGGTCTTCCCGGAGTATCCGGCATAGAAAGCGCTTTTCCGGTGTTGTATACAAAACTGGTAGTGACGGGGACGATAACGCTTCAGAGACTTGTCGAACTCATGGCATATGCTCCGCGGGAACGATTCGGTCTGAAAAATATGCAAAGACCGGCTGTAGCGGAAGGACAGCCTGCGGATCTTGCAGTGATGGAGACTGGCGTCGCACATTTCATATCTTCACAGGATTTTATTTCCATGGGAAGGAGCACTCCGTTCGAAGGGATGAAAGTGAAATGCAGGAATATCATGACATTGATGGATGGTATACCGGTATGGGAGGCAGGAGAACAGGAGCATCGATGAAACAGACGGTTTGCAAAGTGATCAAAAACGAACTTATAGCGAAGAATACTTACGAAATGCTGATGGCCGGGGATACCGGAGGAATAACAAGACCCGGTCAGTTCATGGACATAGCGATAAATGACTTTTTTCTGAGAAGGCCATTCTCTGTATGCTACTGGGATCAGGATCAAGTATCTGTTATATACAGAGCAGTAGGCGGCGGGACGGAGGCCATGTCGAACATGGCCGGGGGAACAGAGCTGAGTGTATTGTGCCCACTCGGCAATGGCTATGATGTAGAAGATTGCTGCGGCAGACACCTCCGTGACGGCAGCAGTCTTCTTGTAGCCGGCGGCGGCACAGGAACAGCACCGCTTTACGGAGCAGTGAAGAAACTGTCAGAGAAAGGTATCAGGCCCAGAGTGCTTCTGGGATTCGGAAGCAAAGATGAAGTTTTTTATGAGGAAAAATTCAAAGAGATCACGTCTGATGTGACAATAGTGACTGAAGACGGCAGCAGGGGGGAAAAGGGCATGGTGACGGATTTTATGTCCGGCGGAGAATATGTCCTGGCCTGCGGGCCTGAACTTATGCTGAAAGCTGTATGGGAAAGATCTTCAGGGGGACAGTTCGGATTCGAGTCCAGGATGGGATGCGGATTCGGAGCCTGTATGGGATGCACCTGCAGGACTGCTCACGGAAGCAAAAGGATATGCAAAGAAGGTCCGGTCCTTTTCAGAGAGGAGATTGTATGGTAAATACGAAGATCTGTCTCAGCGGCCTTTTACTGGACAATCCTGTGATACCTGCCAGCGGTACTTTCGGCTACGGAAGGGAATTCGCGGAACTTTACGATATAAATATACTCGGCTCCATAGCTATAAAGGGAGTGACGCTCGCTCCGAGATTCGGAAACGAGGCGCCCAGGATCGCCGAATGCGAAAAGGGAATGCTGAACTCGGTTGGACTCCAGAATCCGGGGTGTGATGCAGTGATCAGAGAAGAACTTCCGGAACTGTCCCGTGTATTCGGCAAAAAAATCATAGCTAATGTATGCGGATTCAGCATAGACGAATATGCCGAATGCGCAGAAAAAATAAGCAGAGAAGAACAGGTGGGACTGATAGAAGTGAATATAAGCTGTCCTAATGTCTGCGGAGGCGGCATGGCCTTCGGAACATCTCCGGAGCTTGCTGCCGAGGTGACGCGGGCCGTAAAGGCTGTTTCGGCAAAACCGGTCTATATGAAGCTCAGCCCCAACGTCACGGATATCGTTTCGATAGCACTGGCATGTCAGGAAGCAGGGGCAGACGGCCTGAGTCTCATAAACACCCTCGCCGGCATGAGGATAGATACAGAAAAGAGAGAGCCTGTGCTTGCGAATGTAACAGGGGGGTTATCGGGCCCGGCAATATTCCCGGTAGCTTTGAAGATGGTGCATGATGCCGCAGAAGCCGTCGATATACCTGTGATCGGCATAGGCGGGATAAGCAAGGCAAAGGATGTCCTGGAAATGATAATGGCCGGAGCACATGCAGTGCAGATAGGCACTGCCAACCTGATCGATCCCTGGGCATGCCGTAAAATCATAGAAGAACTTCCGCTGGCTATGGAAAGATCGGGCATAGGCGATCTGGAAGAAATAAGAGGAACAGTATGAAAAAAGATGTGATAATAGCACTGGATTTTTCCGGGGAAGATGAAGTATTCGATTTTCTTGATAAATTCAGCAAAGAAAAACCATATGTGAAGATAGGCATGGAACTGTTCTATGCTGCCGGACCGGACATAGTGAGAAAGGTGAAGTCCAGAGGGCATAAAGTATTCCTGGATCTGAAGCTCCATGACATACCGCATACCATAGAAAAGACCGCAGCAGTGCTGGCAGGACTGGACATAGATATGTGCAATGTCCATGCTGCCGGAGGCACTGATATGATGAAGGCTGCCGTAAGCGGATTTTCCTCAGGACCATTTGAGCGGCCGCAAGTTATAGCTGTAACTCAGCTGACATCCACAGGTATAAGGATGCTGGCAGAGGAGCTGCTTATAAAGGATACTATGGAAGATACCGTGGTCCATTACGCCCGCAGCGCAAAAAAAGCCGGAATGGACGGCGTGGTATGCTCGGTATGGGAGGCAGGCAGGATGCATAGGAAGTGCGGTGCTGATTTTCTTGCAGTGACACCGGGGATACGTTTTGCGGACAACAGCAAAGATGATCAGAAAAGGATAGCCTTTCCCGGAGATGCAGGGAAGGCGGGATCTGACCTTATAGTGATCGGAAGACCTGTCACGGGGGCGAGCGACCCTGAGGCAGCTTTCAGAAGATGCAGAAAAGAATTTTCCGAGGGGCATCTGAAGAATCATAAGAAAGGGGATGAATAAAATGAACAGGATCGCGGAAGAACTGCTCTCGATCGGGGCAGTTTTTTTGAGGCCGGAGAAACCGTTCACATGGGCAAGCGGAATCAAAAGCCCTGTATACTGCGATAACCGGCTGATACTTTCTTTTCCGGAGACCAGAGCCGTCATAGAGAAGGCACTGGCAGAGAACATAAAGCGGCATTTCCCGGAATGTCAGATAGTCATGGGAACCAGTACAGCCGGGATAGCGCATGCCGCACTGGCAGGCTACATACTGGATCTGCCTGCGGGATATGTGAGGAGCTCGGCAAAAGATCACGGAAGGACCAATATAATAGAAGGGAAAACAGAAGCAGGAGACAAAGCGGTTGTAGTAGAGGATCTGATATCCACTGCAGGGTCTGCTGTCGAAACAGCCGAAAGCCTGAGAAACGCAGGGATACAGGTGCTGGGTATCGCCAGTATATTCACATACGGCATGAAAAAAGCAGACGAAAGATTACGGGAACATGAACTGAAAAACGTCAGCCTGTGCGATCTGGACACTCTTGCGGAAGTCGCGGCGGAAAAGGGTTATATCGCCGAAGAGGATATAGCGGGACTGATGAGGTTCAGGGACTGTCCGGAAGACGAAACATGGATGAAAGGAGCAGAAGATGAGTGAACGAATCAGGAATCTTATAAGTATAAATGATCTGTCCGGGGCGGAACTGGAAAGGATGCTGAAGCTGGGAGAGCAGATAATGGAGGATCCGGGAAAGTACAGTCAGGTCTGCCGCGGCCGTAAACTCGCGACTCTTTTTTTCGAACCCAGTACAAGAACCAGACTGAGCTTTGAAGCAGCCATGATAGAACTCGGGGGCAGCGTGCTGGGATTTTCATCGGCTGATTCCAGTTCTGCGGCAAAAGGCGAAAGTGTCAGCGATACGGTGAGGACGGTAGGCTGCTATGCAGACATAATAGCTATGAGACATCCGAAGGAAGGCGCTCCTGCGGCCGCATGCAGGAAGGCCGGCGTACCGGTGGTAAATGCCGGAGACGGAGGCCATTTTCATCCTACCCAGACACTGACGGATCTTCTAACCATAAAAAGAGAGAAAGGACGCCTGGACAATATGGTGATAGGCTTATGCGGAGATCTGTGTTTCGGCAGGACCGTGCATTCCCTGATAGAAGCCATGCTGCGATATCCGGGCAACGAATTCGTGCTTATCTCACCGGAAGAACTGAGAGTGCCTGAGTATGTAAGAATGCTGCTGAACAAGGCGGGAGCACGATGGCAGGAGGTCAGAAAGATGGAGACAGTAATGGATAAACTCGACATTCTGTATATGACCAGAGTGCAGCGGGAACGCTTTTTCAACGAAGAGGATTATGCAAGACTGAAGGATACCTATATACTTGACAGGGAAAAGCTCAAGGCTGCCAGATCCGATCTGTCGGTAATGCATCCTCTGCCCAGGGTGAACGAGATATCTGTGGCAGTGGATGAGGACCCGCGTGCATGTTATTTCAGACAGGCGCTCTGCGGGAAATATATAAGGATGGCCCTGATAATGACATTGCTGGGCCTGGACAGGGAGGTGAGGATATGAATGTGGACGGAATTGCTACAGGTATAGTGCTGGATCATATCAAAGCGGGCAAAGGCATGGAGATATACAGGCTACTGCGTCTGGAGCAAATGGAATGCAGCGTGGCTATAGTGCAGAACGCCCGCAGCACCAAATACGGGAAAAAGGATATAATCAAAATAGACAACATGATCGAACTGGACATGGATATGCTTGGATATATAGATCCGAACATAACCATAAACATAGTGGAGAACGGAAAATTATATGAAAAAAGACATCTGGAACTTCCTGAAAAGCTTACCAATGTCATAAAATGCCATAACCCCAGATGTATAACTTCCACAGAGCAGGAAATAAAGCATATTTTCGTCCTTGCCGACAGAGAAAGGAAAATTTACAGATGCATTTACTGCGACGTTGCTCATCAGGAATAGATGGTGTATCATTAAAGCAGTCATTATATATAAAAGTGTGAAGACGAAAGGATGCATCTATGAAAATAAAGTTTTGCGGCGCAGCAGACGGAGTGACAGGCTCATGCCATATGATCACCAGCGGAAACCACAGGATACTTCTCGACTGCGGACAGTTCCAGGGCGGCAGGAAACAGGAACTTCATAATTACGAGGATTTTCCTTTTGATCCTGCTGAAATAGAATGTGTAGTGCTCAGCCATGCACATATAGATCATTGCGGCAGACTGCCGCTGCTTATAAAAAAAGGGTTCAAGGGAAATATATACTGCACCGACGCAACAGCAGATCTGCTGGAAGTGATGCTTAAGGACAGCGGGTATATACATGAAAAGGAAGCGGAATGGCATAACCGCAAGAACGAACGTGCCGGACGGCCGGAAGTGGAGCCTCTCTATACTGTACGGGATTCTGAAGATACTCTGAAATTTGTCAGGCCTGTGATTTATGACCAGCTTATAGATATAAATGAGGATATGAAGATCGTTTTCAACGATGCGGGGCATATCTTGGGTTCGGCGATCGTGGAGCTGTGGGTCGAAGAGGAAGAGAAAGTTTCAAAGATAGTTTTTTCCGGCGATCTGGGAGTCGAGAACAGACCTATACTCAGAGATCCGACGATCATAAAAAGCGCAGACTATGTGATCATGGAAACTACTTACGGAAACAGAGTACATCCGGCCAATGCCACCAGCATAGACGAACTTCTTGATATAGTGATCAAAACTACTGATCGCGGCGGCACTGCAGTGATACCGTCTTTTGCAGTTGGCAGGACTCAGGAACTGATCTTTGAATTCAACAGATTTTACGAGGGAAACATCAAATACAGAGATAAACTTGAAAAACTGACGGTGTATATCGACAGCCCGATGGCTACGGCGGCTACCGAGGTATTCAAGAAGAATGCCCAGGTGTTCGATGAAGAGACCAGAGAATATATCCTGAACGGGGAACATCCCCTCGATTTCAAGAACCTCAAATTCACCAGAACCAGCGCGGATTCAAAAGCCCTTAATATGGATCGGACTCCAAAGGTCATAATTTCTGCCAGCGGTATGTGTGACGCCGGAAGGATAAGGCATCATCTTAAACATAATCTCTGGGATCCGAGATGCAGTGTCATATTCGTAGGTTATCAGGCCGAAGGGACGCTTGGCCGGAGCATACTGGACGGGCTGAAGGATGTCAAACTTTTCGGTGAAGAGATACATGTAAATGCAGAGATATATAATCTGGAAGGATTCTCCGGTCATGCGGACAAAAATGGTCTCATGATGTGGTTAAGGGGATTCAGAAAGCCGCCTAAGCAGCTGTTCCTGGTCCATGGAGAAGCGGAGTCAAAAGAAGCATTTGCTGAAAACATAAAAAAGGAACTGGGATATGAACCGGCAGTAGTACGGGAAATATCGGAGTTTCAGCTGGAAACTGCACAGATACTCAGCAAAGAAGAAATAACCCGGGATGCTCTCGGTGAAGATGAAATGCCGAAATTCATACAGAGACTTTCCGAAACTCATGAGGATCTGGAAAGGGTACTTTACAATACCCGACTGCTTGCAGGACAGACTATATCTCCTGAGAGAATGGCCGATCTCAATAACATAATAATCTCTCTTGAAAAGGATACGCTCAATCTGGGCTCTGCAATAACCAGAGGCGACGGAACAGAGGGAATTCCTCAGGGTTCGGACAGAAATAAGTGAGACAGGAATAATAGCAAAAATGAGACAGAAAAAACTGAAGGAACAGAAAAAAATAAAAACTTATTAAAAATGAGACAAATCATGGTATAATACTGCTGTGGAAGGCAGGTGTTAAAATGTCTTTATTACAGGAAATCTCAGTAAGCGTCCAGCAGGTGGCGGAAGCCATAGGCATCGCTGTGGGTGTTGAGGTAGAGATCGTCGATGAATCATTGACAATAATCGGCGGGACTGGGGTTTATTATGACATGATAGGACAGAAGGAGGAAGCAGGTAAACTGGATGGCAATTTTCTTTATGCAAGAGTGCTGCGCAACGGAATAACTCAGTATATAGAAGATGCTCCCAGCGATAAATTTTACGATGAACATGAGGACAGGTCCACGACAGTCGGCGAACTTGCGGAGATCTGTACTCCGATCAAAAGGAATGATGGTATAATAGGGATCATAGGGCTGGTTGCTTTCGATGAGGAACAGCGCGGTATACTTCTGGACAAGGACAGGAGCATGGTCGTTTTTGTTGAAAAAATGGCTGATCTGCTGGCAGCCAAAGCGACGCAGCAGGAGGATTTGCGGATCGCGGAGCTCTCGAAGAAAGAAATGATGACGGTTCTCGAGACTGCCCACGAAGGTATATTTGCCATAGACAAAGGCGGTTATATAAGGCACTGCAACAACACAGCGGCAACTTTGCTGAAAACTACCAAGAAAGAAATAATCGGCGATCATATAAATAAATATATGCTGAGTTCCCCGGCGCTTGATGTGTTCAAGACAGGCAAGGGTTATACGGAGAATGAAGAGCTTTACAGGGGAGAAAAAGGGGGACTGCATGCAATAGTGACAGCAAAGCCTTATTTCTCCGGCAATGAGATAGAAGGCGTAGTGCTTTCTTTCAGGGACATAGAAGAAGCTCAGAAGCTGGCATATCATATGAATGTACGGAATGTGAAGAACACATTCGATGACATAATAGGGGAAAGCGATGCTATCACAAGGGCGAAAAACCAGGCGATCATAACTTCGCGGGGCGACTCTACGGTGCTCATAACCGGCGAAAGCGGAACTGGCAAGGAGATGTTCGCCAAGGCCATACATTATTCCGGCCCCAGGTCCGGAAGTCCTTTCGTGACTGTCAACTGCGGAGCGATACCGGAAAATCTTCTTGAAAGCGAATTGTTCGGATATGAAAGAGGAGCGTTTACAGGGGCATCCGAAAGGGGCAAGATAGGTAAATTTGAAATGGCTGACGGCGGGACTATATTTCTTGACGAAATAGGAGACATGCCGCTGCATCTTCAGGTCAAGATACTTCATGTACTTCAGAATATGCGCTTCGAACGCGTGGGCGGAAACAAGTCTATAATGGTGGATGTGAGAGTCATCGCCGCGACCAACAAAAATCTGGAAGAAATGATACAGGAAGGCAGCTTCAGAGAAGATCTTTATTACAGGCTCAGCGTCATACCTATCGATATCCCTCCGCTAAGGGAGAGACGTGAGGACATCGAATTGTTCATGCAGCATTTCCTAAGCAAATATAATAAATATATGAGCAGAAGACTCCGTGATTTCTCGGCAGAGGTGAAAGAACTTTATCTGAAATATGACTGGCCCGGGAATGTAAGGGAACTTGAAAATGCGGTGGAATATAATACGAATATGGCATTCGGAGATGTCGTGCGCATGGATGACGTCCCTACAAGGCTACAGAAAAGCGATGAGAAGATCCTGAATGTTTATGAGACGGATATTTCTCTTGCGGATCAGATAAAGGAATATGAAAAAGAAATAATAATCAAAAAACTGAAGAAGTACAGAAGGGCCGGAGAAGGCAAGGAAGCGGTAGCAAGAGAACTTGGGCTTTCCAGGGCGACCCTGTACAGGAAACTTGCGGAACTCGGGATAAAATAAACAGTATTTGCGGACATGCCGGGCCTGCCAGCCTGAAGCGTAAGCCTTGACCGCGATGCGGAAGAGAGAGTACAATAGCAGCAGGCTGTATGTGCATTGAGACATAAACTTAAGGATGTGATTTCAGATGAGGAAAAAATAATTATTGCATATGAGAATACGTATCAATTTAAAGACATCAGAAACAGGGCATGATCGAAAAAAACGTTGAAAAATCAGGCTTTCTAATCCGTGTTTCATGGCATGGATCTTGCATATCTTGTTATATTATATAGTAACATTGATATAGAACGATATTGATTAAAACGGAGGATTTGAAAATGTTAAGAGAAGCATTACCTAAAGTTAACATGCCGTTGCCGGGACCTAAGGCCCAGGGGATCATCAAAAGACGAGAAGCAGCAATGCCGGATGCTATCAAATGCATCTATCCTGTAGTTATGGAACGCGGTGAAGGTGCCATGATCGAAGACGTAGACGGCAATATCCTGCTGGACTGGGTCGGCGGAGTAGGCGTATTGAATATCGGCTACAGCAATCCTGTACTTGTTGACGCTGCAAAAGCACAGTCTGAAAAATTCTTTCATTCAATGATGAATATAACGACCCATGAGCCCTATATAGCTCTGGCTGAAAAAATCAATGCCATTGCTCCGGTAAAGGGCACCGCAAAAAAGACGATGTTCGCCAATTCCGGCGCGGAGGCTGATGAGAATGCTGTAAAGATAGCAAGAAGCTACACAGGAAGGCCTAACATCATCGTTTTCTCAGGAGCATTCCACGGAAGGACGCAGCTCACGATGACCATGACAGGCAAGAAAGCCTATGCTATAGGCATGGGTCCCTTCCCTGACGGTATATACAGAGTGGATTTCCCAAACTTCTACAGAAAACCGGATGATGATATGACTGATGCGGAAACTGTCAAATACTATATCGACAAACTGGAGCTTGCATTCGTAGAAGCGGCTCCTGCCGACAGTGTTGCGGCTATTCTGTTCGAACCTGTACAGGGTGAAGGAGGATTCATACCGGCGCCTATCGAATGGGTAAAGGCTGTAAGAGCTATATGTGACAAACATGGAATAATGATGGTGACTGATGAAGTGCAGTCCGGATGGGCACGCTCCGGCAAGATGTTTGTTTCCGATTATTACAAGGAAGAAGGATGCGCCCCGGATATAATGACTACAGCCAAGTCTATCGCAGGCGGTCTGCCGCTTTCGGCAGTCGTAGCCAGCGCAGAGATCATGGATGGAGTTACCGGAGGTACTATCGGAGGTACTTTCTGCGGCAACCCGGTTGCGTGTGCGGTTTCACTGAAACTCATCGATATAATGAAGAATGAAGATTATCCTGCAAAGGCAAGGCATATCGCTGACAAGTGCATGGCTAAATTCAATGAATGGAAAGACAAGTATGAATTCATTGGAGACGTAAGAGGCGTAGGAGCAATGATGGGCGTTGAATTCGTCACAGACAAGAAATCCAAGACACCTAACGCAGCTCTGGTAGGCAAGATCATAAATGCGGCAGTACAGAAGGGCCTCATAATGGAAGCGGCAGGGACTTACAACAATGTAATAAGGTTCCTTTGCCCGCTGTGTGTAACTGATGAACAGCTGGATGCAGGCCTTGCGATATATGAAGAGGCTATAAAGGATTCTATGTAGTACGCGGTTTGAGCATATTATAATATGATCTGTATATTAAGGCCGGCAGCATCTTCATAACTGCCGGCCTTTTGTAAAAAATATGCATATCGCAGCAGGCGGCGATTTACAGACGTATACCGGCTGCCTGCAGTTTTTCAGTAATAAGTTTGAAAGTTTCTTCATCCCTGCATCCGATCCTGTGCAGATGAATGCCATCGGTAAGATTGCTGAGCGGCTGTGATCCGTCGCTGACCACTTTTTCGCAGAAAAGGTCGGCGTCACGCCTGGAAGAAATGTTAAGAGGCCCCGAAAGCTGGCCGTAGAGAGCATGTTCTATGGTGACGTCTATAAGCGTGCCACCCATGTCCACTACGATATAGAGTTCTTCTCTCAGCCTGTCGAAGAAATGTTTGCATGCTACCGTGCCGACATACGGAAAATCGTAAAAATCATTGCTGTTGAGTATATAGCCGCGGGGAGTAGCATCGATATTTGTCCCGGAAGCACGCAAAAGAGCTACATCGCCTACTATGATCTGACGGCTTACGTCCAGCATATCAGCTATGAGGGATGCGCTTATAGGCTCGGTGCTTTTTTCGAGTATTTCTGTTATTTTATCTCTTCGGCTTTCGGGATCCATTTTTACCTCAGTGTTCCGATCATATTTCCGCTTTGCAGAAATATAATAACATAGCCTGAAAAATGAAGCAAGCGTGTACATTTTCAGCACAGATCCAAAAGACAAAAGGACAGGAGGGAATAAAATTGTTTAAAGTTGACAGAAAAATTTATAAGTTTATAATTTAACGATTATTTTTATGTTTGTTTTTGTTACATCTGGTGATATAATTATGAAGAAAATTCCAAAATGATAAAAGATATTGATATTATTATACAGGAGGAATAAGTAAGAATGAGCGATTTCAAAGAACTAAGACCGGTACTGGACAAATACGCAAAAGTACCGGGCAGTCTGATCACGATTCTGCAGAAAGCCCAGGAGATATACGGTTTTCTCTCTACTGATGTGATCAATCACATTTCTGAAAAAACCGGTGTGAAACCGGCTAAGATCTATGGTGTTGCGACCTTTTATGCGCAGTTCAGACTTGAGCCTATAGGCAAGAATCTGATCATGCTGTGCAAGGGAACTGCCTGTCATGTAAACGGAGCGGATATCATCGAAGAATCTGTATGTGAACATCTGAACATCAAGGACGGAGAAACTACAGAAGACGGGATATTTACTCTGAATAATGTGGCCTGTCTCGGATGCTGCTCTCTGGCTCCGGTCATGATGGTGAAAACCGCCGACGGAGAAGAGACTTACGGCAATCTGAACAAGGATTCCGTCAAAGATATCCTTGACAGCATCAGAGAGAGAGCATAGGAGGTAATATAATGAAGATCGTAGTAGGCGAGGGCAGCTGCGGAGTTGCCACAGGCGCCAAAAAGACTGCTGCTGAATTCGAAAAGCAGCTGAAAGAAAAAAATCTCAAAGCAGATGTGGAGATTACAGGATGCGTAGGTACCTGTTATCTCGAACCGATAGTGGATATATATGAAGGCGACAGCCGGGACGGTGAGATGACACGTTATGTAAAAGTCCAGCCGGAAAACGTAGCCGCCATAGTAGACAGCCATGTTGCAAAGGGACAGCCTGTAAAGGGAATGGGCATTTCCGACGAAGACAAACAGTTCGTTGGAAAGCAGCAGAGAATAGTGCTGAGGAATGCAGGCAGGATAAATCCCGAAGATATAAACGAATATATAGCTGTGGACGGATATAAAGCCGTTGAAAAAGTAATTACTTCCATGACTCAGGACGAGGTCATCGAAGAGATCAAGACTTCGGGTCTCCGTGGCCGCGGCGGTGCAGGGTTCCCGACATGGTTCAAATGGAATGCGGCAAAGCAGAACCCAGGCAAAGAGAAGTATATTGTATGCAATGCCGATGAAGGAGATCCAGGCGCATTCATGGACAGATCCGTTCTTGAGGGCGATCCTCATTCTCTTCTCGAAGGCATGATAACAGGCGGATTCGCAATGGGCGCAACCGAGGGCATAATCTACTGCCGTGCCGAATACCCGCTGGCTATAAAGAGACTTGAGACAGCCATGGAACAGGCGAGGCAGAAGGGATTTCTGGGAAAGAACCTTTTCGGGACAGATTACAGCTTCGATGTAAGGATAAAAGCCGGAGCCGGAGCATTCGTTTGCGGTGAAGAAACGGCACTGATCGCTTCCCTTGAGGGAGAAAGAGGGATGCCGAGACTGAAGCCGCCTTTCCCGGCAGCCAAGGGCTACTGGCAGCAGCCTACAAATATCAACAATGTCGAGACATTTGCCAATGTCCCCTGGATAATGCACAACGGAGGCAAGGCTTTCGCCGCTTTCGGAACCGAGAAGAGCAAGGGGACCAAGGTCTTCGCTCTGGCCGGAAAGATAAAGAAGGGCGGACTGGTGGAAGTTCCCATGGGACTGCCTCTCAGGGATATAATCTTCGGCATAGGCGGCGGAATAAAACAGGACAAAAAATTCAAGGCTGTTCAGATGGGCGGCCCTTCCGGAGGATGCGTACCTGCAAGCCTTATCGACACGCCTGTCACATATGAAGATATAACAAAGACCGGAGCCATAGTCGGTTCCGGCGGAATGATCGTAATGGACGAGGACACCTGCATGGTGGACATGGCCAGATATTTTCTGGATTTCACAAGGAAAGAATCCTGCGGAAAATGCAACTACTGCAGGATAGGCACCAAACGTATGCTGGAAATACTGGAGAGGATCACTAACGGCGAAGGCAGAGACGGCGACATAGAACTGCTGGAAGAACTCGCCGGAAAGATCAAAGACGGATCCATGTGCGGCCTGGGACAGACTGCACCCAATCCGGTCCTTACTACGATCAGATATTTCAGGAACGAATATGAAGACCATATATATAAGAAGAAATGTACTGCCAGATCCTGCAAGGCACTGATAACATACACTATCACCGATGCATGCGTAGGCTGTACTCTCTGCTCAAAGAAATGTCCTGTAGGTGCGATCACCGGGAAAGTCAAGGAACAGCACGTTATAGATCAGGACAAATGCATCAAATGCGGCAGATGTTACGAAGCCTGCAAATTCGATGCTATCACGGTTGAGTAGGGAAGGAGGAAGAACATGAACAAATACAGATTGAACATCGACGGAAAAGAAGTGCTTGGCCTTCCGGGCCAGACTATTCTGGAAGTCGCTAAGGAAAACGATATTTTTATCCCCACTTTCTGCTTTGACGAAAGGACCAGAATCTACGGCGCCTGCGGATTATGCGTATGCGAAGTGGAAGGCAATCCTAAACTCGTCAAAGCCTGTGCCACTGAGATAGCACCGGGAATGGTGGTCAAAACAGATACGAAAAGAGTAACTGAATCAAGAAAGACAAACCTTGAACTGCTGCTTTCCAATCATGTAGGCGACTGCAGGCCGCCATGCGTGCTGGCATGCCCGGCTCATACGGACTGCCAGGGATATGCGGGCCTTATCGCTAACGGAGAATACGGCGAAGCACTGGATCTTATAATGAATAAAATACCGCTTCCCGCTTCTCTTGGAAGAGTATGCCCTCATCCATGTGAAAAAGAATGCAGAAGAGGACTGATAGACGAACCTGTTTCCATACAGATGCTCAAGCGTTTCGCGGCTGACAGCGGCATGATCAGCGGAGAAGATCTGGTACCGGAAACCGGCGAAGACACAGGCAAAAGAGTTGCTGTCATAGGCGGAGGCCCTATGGGTCTTTCCGCGGCATATTTCCTCAGACAGATGGGACATGCGGTCACTGTGTTCGAATCCATGCCGAAAGCCGGCGGTATGCTGCGCTACGGGATACCTGAATACAGGCTGCCTAAAGCTGTGCTTGATGAAGAAATATCATTGATCGAAGATATGGGCGCCGAATTGATAACGGATACGAAAGTTGGCGTCGATATACCTTTCGATACGATAAAGACTGACTTCGACGCCGTGCTGCTCGGCATAGGCGCATGGATATCCACAGGGGTAGGATGCAAAGGCGAGGATGCCGACGGCGTGATCGGAGGCATAGATTTCCTGCGCAAAGTAGTGAGAAACGAACCTATGGAACTGGGCAGGAAGGTCGCCATCGTCGGAGGAGGAAATACGGCGATGGATGCATGCCGCACAGCAGTCAGGCTGGGCGCCGACAAGGTATATAATATTTACCGAAGGACGAAGGACGAAATGCCTGCAGATATGGTCGAGATCGTAGAAGCTGAAGAAGAAGGCGTCATATTCAAAAACCTTACAAATCCTCTGGAAGTAAAGACCGACAGGAACGGACATGTCAGCCAGGTGGTGCTTCAGGTAATGGAACTTGGAGAACCTGACGAATCGGGACGCAGACGTCCGGTACCGGTAGAAGGCAAGACGGAAGCTCTCGATATCGACAACATGATCCTGGCAATAGGACAGGCAGTGGATGCAAAACTGTTCGGCGACTTCGACAAGACCAGAAAGGGAGCTGTTTCCTACGATGAAGAAACATTCATGACAAGCATCCCCGGAGTCTTTGCCGGCGGCGACTGCGGAAACGACAAGATATCGATCGCAGTAGAGGCTATAGCTGATGCGAAGAAAGCGTCGGAGGCTATAGATTCATATCTTGACGGTCAGATAATAAGATATCGGAAGCCTTATGTAGTACAGAGAGATGACATAACCGAAAAAACCTTCGAAGACAGAGAAAAGGAATGCCGGCCGGAAATATCCGAGCTGGAGGCAAAGGAAAGAAAGAACAATTTTTCCGAAGTCGTTCCTGAAGGATTCACTGAGGAAGACGCGGTAAAAGAAGCGAACAGATGTCTTGAATGCGGATGTCATGATTATTTCGAATGCAAGCTGATAGATTTCGCTAATCAGTATGATGTCAGGCCGGAGAGGCTGGCAGGCGACAAGAATATGATCGAATTTGAGGATGATCATCCTTTCATAGTACGGGATCCCAACAAATGCATACTGTGCGGCCTTTGCGTAAGAGTCTGTGACGAAGTCATGGGTATCGGAGCACTGGGACTTGTCCACAGAGGATTCGACACAGTTGTCAAGCCTACGCTTGAAAAACCGCTGATAGAATCAGGATGCGTTTCCTGCGGCCAGTGTGTGAGCGTATGTCCGACAGGAGCTTTGCAGGAGAGACAGACTGTGGCTAAGGAAGTCCCGCTGGATACTGAAAAGACGATGACTACATGTTCGTATTGTTCGGTAGGATGCAGTCTGGAACTGGAATCATACGGCGATATGCTCATAAAGGCAAATCCGGCAAAAGAAGGCCCTGTCAATGCAGGTCTTGCCTGCGGCAAGGGGAAATGGGGATTCGACTGTTCCATGCTGGAAGGCAAACTGGAAGAGCCGCTTATAAGAGAAGGCGGTGAACTTAAATATGCGGATTATTACAATGCATTTATAACCACGGCAAAGAAGGCTGAGGCTGTGGCCGCTAAATACGGAAAGGATGCAGTGGCGGTAGCTGTTTCCGACAGATATACTAATGAAGAAGCATATGCTATTAAAAAAATGGCAGGCGTAATGGGGGCAAAGACTATCTGCTTCAACAACCGGGCCAGCGGCATCGCTTCTGTGCTGGGCATGGATGCGTCCCCAAATACAATAGACGAACTGCTTTCTACAGAAGTAATAATCGCCGCGGGTTTCAATACTGTCGATAATCCTGTCATACAGCTGAAAATGAAACAGGCATCGGAAAGAGGAGCGAAGGTGATACTCATCAATCCGGAGGATGCGCCGCAGCATTTTGAATTTGCTTCAAAGATCGTCTATACAAAAAATGATCTTACATTCATAAAGGAAATAGCAAAGGCACTTATAGACGACGGAATGAGCTCGGATGCAAAGGGATTCGATGCATTCCGTAAGAGCCTGAAAGATGTTTCGGTTAGCAGTGATGCGGCAGAGATCGCCGGCATATACGGCAAGGCAAAGAAAGCCATGATCGTATTTTCCCAGAATTTCGTGACTGCAGATGCAGCTGCGCTCCTGGCAGATATGGCTGTGCTTTCCGGACATATCGGAGGACCCAGAGACGGCATCCTCCAGGTGAAAGCCAAGAACAATTCTCAGGGCCTGATAGATATGGGAATAACAGAAGGTGCGGAATCCATGAAGGATGTCAGGGCCCTGTTGGTGTTCGGAGAAGAAGTTTCTGCTGAATCGCTGAAGGATATTGAATTCCTGATGGTTTCAGACACACATATGACGGAAACGGCAAAGAAGGCCGACGTTGTCATACCGGGCACGGGATTCGCCAGCACCGACGGTACATACACCAATACTGAGAGAAGGCTCCAGCCTGTTGAGGCAGCGGTCGACGAAGATATAGAGTTCGTCAACTGGGAGATCGCTTCGGAGATCGCTAAAGTATATGAGACTGATTTCGGATATGAGGATACTGCGGATATATCCGCGGAAATGGATGATGCTGTGCCTGCCTACAAGAAAGCGAGAGTGGGAGAGGTGACCGGCGGAGTCCTGAAGGCGGAAGATCCTGAATTCGTTATCGTGGAAGACGGCAGATTCACAGATCCGCTCAGATCTACCGACAGCCTGATGCGTACTATTGCAGAGAGGATACCGGAACCTGCGGAGATGACCGAATAGCAGGCCGGCAGAGGCTGTTTGGGCCGTCTGCAAGTATAGATATCAAATGATGATGACGGGACAGTATTATAAATAATCCTTATCCCGTCATTGTTTTTTTAAATACTCTATGCTAATATAAAAATTAGTGTATGACACGACCGGGGGATAGATGGGTGCTGGTGTGCCTGACGGTCTTCAAAACCGGTTTGGGGAGTTAAGAGCTTCCCGGGTGGGTTCGATTCCCACATATCCCCGCCACATTTGGAAACCCGGGTGAAACAGTATGGGGAACAACGGACTTTTACGAAAACTTCCAAAAATAGACCAGGTTCTGAACGATCAGCGCCTGGTTGTGTTTTATCAAGATATTTCCAGAGAAGCTGTGGCAGACATAGTAAGAACGGTGGAAAAAGATCTGCGCCGTGAGATAACTGAAGGATATCTGGAGGCAGAAGAAGGAGGAGAAACCTTTGACGGCAGTTTTTTTACGGAGATCATAATCAAAAGGACTTTGTCTGAAATAGAGCAGGAAAACAGAACGGAACTCAGAAAAGTCATAAATGCCACAGGTGTGATCATACATACCAACCTGGGCCGTTCGCCGATGCCTCTTTCTGCCTGCCGCAATGTGACGTCTGTCTCTTCGGGATATTCGAATCTTGAATATGATCTTGAAAAAGGCATTAGAGGTTCCAGGCATGATCATGTAGAAAAACTTATATGCGATATCACAGGCGCCGAGTCGGCAATGATGGTCAACAACAATGCCTCGGCTACGCTGCTTTGCCTTGCCGCGATGGCCGGCGGAAGGGAAGTGCTGGTCTCGAGAGGAGAACTCGTGGAAATCGGAGGCTCTTTCAGGATCCCCGATATAATGGAGGTGAGCAGGGCAGTGCTGAAAGAAGTGGGCACCACCAACAAAACCAGAAAAGAAGACTATGAGGCTGCCGTAACGGAAAACACTGCTTTGATACTGAAGATCCATACGAGCAATTATAAGATAATAGGATTCACGGAAGAAGCGACGCTGGATGAACTGTCGGAAACGGGCCGGAAACGGAACCTGCCGGTGGTCTATGATATGGGCAGCGGAATTCTGTCTGATCTTTCGTCATGCGGCGTGGATGAACTTACCGTTTCCGAAGCTCTTAAAAAAGATATCGACGTTATTTTTTTCAGCGGCGACAAACTAATGGGAGGCCCTCAGGCCGGCATAATAGCCGGACGCAGAGAGTATATAGATCTTATGAAAAAGCATCCGCTGGCGAGAGTCGTAAGAGCGGATAAAATGTGCATCGCTGCTATGGAATCTGTTCTCAGGACATATAAGACCGGCGCTGCGGCCTTCGATAAAATACCGGTGCTGCATATGCTATGTGCCGGTCAGGACGAACTTATGGAAAAAGGCAAAAAAGCTGCGGAGAAATTCAAAAAAGCTCTTGGAAAAAACGGAGGATTCACTGTGGAGGCAGTACGGTCGGAAGACAGGACTGGCGGCGGCACGGCTCCTGACAAGATATTGAATGGATGTTCCGTGGCACTGGAAAGCAGCAGATACACATCTGAGGAAATAGAACAGGAACTGAGAGAATATGATACGCCTGTCATCGTCAGGATAAACAAAGGAAAAGTACACATAGGGATGCGCACACTGACAGACGAGGATATCGATATCATATCCGGAGCACTGGCGTATATTTATGGTGGGGATAAATGAATAATATAGTCATAGGCACGGCAGGTCATGTGGATCACGGAAAGACATGCCTAATACAGGCGCTTACAGGCGTGGATACCGACCGGCTCAAGGAAGAAAAACAGAGAGGAATAACTATCGAACTGGGTTTTGCTGATTTTTCATGCCCGAACGGAGGGCATGTGAGTATAATAGACGTTCCGGGACATGAGAAGTTTATCAGAAACATGCTGTCGGGAACAGGCGGCATCGATGCGGCGCTGTTTGTGGTCGCTGCTGATGAAGGGATCATGCCTCAGACTCTTGAACATTTTGAGATACTGAAAACCCTGGGCATACAAAGAGGTATCATAGCAGTCACTAAAGCAGATTCGGCAGACAGAGAATGGACGGATGCTGTCGAGGCAGAGATAGGGGAAATGACAAAGGGCTCTTTCCTTGAGGATTCTCCTGTCATAGAAGTATCTGTCAGGACAGGCCAGAATATAGAAGAACTTAAAAGCCAGCTCTGCCGTCTTACAGCAGAAACGATCAAGAGGGATACCGATCCGTCTCTTTTCAGGATGTCTGTCGACAGAGTTTTCACTATGGAAGGCTTTGGCACGGTCGTCACCGGAACTCTTGGCGAAGGCTCTGTCAAAGACGGCGATGAAGCAGAGATATACCCTTCGGGGATGAGGGCAAGAGTAAGAAACATACAGGTACATGGCAAAAATGTGTCTGAGGCCTTTGCGGGTCAGCGTACTGCGCTCAATATCGCAAATATAAAAAAGACCGAAATCAGAAAAGGCGATGTTGCGGCATTTCCGGGTTCCATGCAGAATACCAGACTGCTGGATGTATATATAAATATGTTCAGCAGTTCTTCAAGGGTCCTGACAAGCGGCAGCAGAGTACATCTGCATTACGGCTCTGCCGAAACGATATGCAGAGTAATACTTATGGAAAAAGACAGTCTTGCTGCAGAAGAAAGCGGATATGCTCAGCTGAGGATCGAGGAGGAGATCGCTGTCAAAAGAGGAGACAGATTCATAATAAGATTTTTTTCACCTGTGATCAGCATAGGCGGGGGTGTCGTTATCGATCCGCATCCTCTTAGGCATAAAAGAAAAGATCCGGAAGCACTGGATATCATGAAAATCAAGAACCACGGCAAAGAAGATCTTTTCATAGAAGAAATAATAAAAGAGGAAAGCACTTTTTCTCCCGATATACGGCAGATAAATCTCAGATCCGGAGGCACGGCAGAAAAGACGGCTGCAGCTGTCGGAAGACTGGCTGAAAAACATACAGTTACCGATCTGGGGAAAGGGCGTTATGTACACAGGGATTATCTTACAGCGGCAGGGCAAACATCAGCAGATATACTTGAGGAATATCATCTCAGGAACAGGATATCTCAGGGAATGCCTGAAGGTGAATTCAGGGAAAAGCTTTCGTCTGCACTGCATATAAAGACTCCGGCATCGGCAGAAATGCTTTTCAGGGCTCTGATCCTTGAAAAAAAAGTTGCCGAAGAAAATCACATGGTCACTGTGCCGGGTTTCAGGGCGGAATATACGCGGGAAGAATCACAGATGCAGGAAGAGATAATCCGAAAAATAGAGGCGGCAGGGTTTGAAGCACCGGATATCGGAAGTATCGCCGCAGGATACGTAGAAAAGGATACATTCATGCAGATGATCGAAAATCTGCGTGCCCGGGGGATCCTGATAAAGCTGGACAGCAGACATTATATTAATAAAAAATTCTGGGACAAGGCCATATCATATGTGGAGACATATATAAACGAGCATGGTCAGATAACGCTGGCGGAAATGAGAGATCTTATAAAGTCTTCAAGAAAGTATACAGTGATGATACTGGAGGCTATGGATCAGCAGAAGATAACCCAGCTGACAGAAGGAAAAAGGATCCTTAGGAGGTCTTAAAATGGATTTCAGACAAATCGAAGCTTTTGTAAATGTCGTCAAGTACCACAATTTTTCAAAAGCAGCTGAAGCATCTTTTCTGACACAGCCGACCATAAGCGCACATATAAGTTCGCTCGAAAAAGAACTTGGAATGCAGCTTATCAAAAGAGGAACAAAAGAAGCTCTTCCTACCAAACAGGGCCAGATATTTTTCAAATATGCAGTATCCATGCTTGCTACCAGAGAAAAAGCTTTCCACACTATGAGGAATTACAACACTTCAATAGAAGGCGCTCTGGAAATATTCGCTTCCAATGTCCCATGTCAGTATATGCTGCCGGATCTTATGCGTTCCTTCAAAAATAAATATCCGGAAGTCACATTCAATGTCGAACAGGGGGACAGCGCCTATACCAACAACAGCATACGCGAGCAGAGAGGAGAAATCGGGTTTTCGGGGAGGAGAACGGAGAACGATCTGGAATACATCAGACTTCTGGCGGATGATACAGTACTCATAGCGCCCGGAAACGAAAAATACCGTAACATTGCCGGCAGACGTTTATCCATAAAAGATATAATGTATGAGGAATTCGTATGGCGGGAGCTTGGCCCCGGAAGCCACAGGGAGTTCGAAAAGGCCATGAGCGAGCAGGGATTCTCACCGAGGAAAATGAAGATCTCTGTAAGAGCGAACAATCTTGAGACGACGAAGCAGGCGGTAGCATCGGGCATGGGGATCGCGATAATCTCAAGAAAAGCGGCGGAGGACGATCTTATGAAAGGCCGCTACATAATTTTCGATATAGATGATTTCAGTTTCGAAAGGGAATTTTTTCTCGTATCGAACAAGCAGATCAAACTTTCTCCCACTGCAGATATGTTCAGGAAACATGTCCTTGAACAATATGATATAGAAGAAGGCAATATAAGGAGGTGATCTTATGGATGCAGAAACTGTCAGGAAGATAAAGCTGACACAGATGACCGAGCATTCCGGCTGAGCAGCCAAGCTGGCACCTGGTGCCCTGACGCAGGTTCTGCGTCAGCTGCCCGCATTGGATGATCCTGATCTTCTGGTCGGATTCGAAAATGCCGACGATGCATCTGCTTACAGACTGGATGATAAAACGGTGATACTGCAGTCAGTGGACCTTTTTCCTCCTGTTGTGGATGATCCGTACACTTTCGGTCAGATAGCCGCCGCAAATGCACTGAGCGATATATATGCCATGGGCGGTTCTCCGAAACTGGCCATGAACATTTTCTGCTGCCCCCCGGAAATGCCTGAAGAAGTTTCGGGAGAGATACTGAGAGGCGGAAACGACAAAGTCACAGAGGCGAGTGCTATAATAACCGGAGGGCATACTCTCAAGGACAGGGAACCGAAATACGGCCTTTCCGTGACAGGTTTTGTAAAGCCGGAAGAGCTTCTTACCAATGCAGGCGCCCGTGACGGTGATGTCCTTATACTGACAAAAGCTCTTGGAACAGGGATACTGAACACCGCAGAAAAGGCAGGACTCCTGGATGAAGAGTCCGCAGCCGGAGCAGCAGATTCCATGACAGCCCTCAACGGTCCTGCTCTGGAAAAGGCAAAACCGTACGGGATACATGGATGTACAGATATAACGGGTTTTGGTCTTGTTGGCCATTGCCGCGAAATGGCGGCGGCTTCGGATGTGATGCTGACCATAGACAGCGGCAGCGTCCCTGTGATGGATCGCGCTCTTGAGATGGCCGGACAGGGAATAATACCTGCAGGCGCCTATGGCAACAGAGAATTTCTGAAGTGCTTTTCAGAGATATCTCCGGACGTTCCCGTTGCTGTGACGGATATACTTTTTGATCCGCAGACATCAGGGGGACTGCTGATCGCCGCATCTCCGGAGCATGCGGAAGAAATGCTGGCTGAAATAAGACAGACAAGGCCTGAAGCGTCTGTCATCGGCAGTGTGTCCGGCAGAAAAACAGCAGATGTAACAGTAATATGACCTGAAAAAGTACGCAAAGAAATTGAACATGATGGATGATAACAGACATCCATCATGTTTTTTTAAAATAGAAAAACTATAGAGGAATAGAATATATCGATTTGCTATATATATGTAGGGAAAGTTATAATATAAAAAGAACGACAATTTTTTAACATTAATTATTTAACAAAGGATGTGATATGATGAGCAGGCTAGACATAAAATCTCAGGGACAGGCTCAGATAGTCGTTGAAGGACTCTATGAGGATATGGAACGACGAGTAGCAGCAAGCCATCCCGGACTTTGTCCGGTAGATACGGCGGCTGCATTTCTGAGATTATGCCATGGTCAGAGCTGCGGAAAGTGCACTCCGTGCAGAGTGGGACTTGAGCAGCTGGAGAATCTGATCGACGACGTGCTTGACGGTGGCAAGGATGTTACCCTCAGCACTATCGATCTTATCCGTGATACCGCTGAAAGCATAAGAAACAGTGCTGACTGCGCTATAGGCTTTGAAGCAGCCAATATGGTGCTCAAAGGTCTTGACGGATTTGAAGAAGATTATATATCTCATGTTAAAAAAGGTGTCTGTGCTGCAAATATAAGAGAGTATACGGAAGCCATCCCGTGCGTCGGACTGTGTCCGGCAAGAGTCGATATCCCCGGATATGTGGCATTGACTCTGGAAGGCCGTTATACAGATGCAGTTAAGCTTATCAAGAAAGACAATCCGTTCCCCACAGCATGTGCGCTTGTGTGCGAACACCCATGTGAAAACAGATGCAGAAGATCCATGATCGACGCTCCAATAAATATCCGCGGGCTGAAACGATATGCCGTTGATCATGCGGGAAAGATCAAACCTCCCCCCAAGGCCAAAAGTACAGGAAAGAAGATCGCAGTCATAGGCGGCGGTCCAAGCGGGCTCACAGCAGCCTATTATCTTGCACTTATGGGCCACAAGGTGAAAGTATTCGAAAAGAGAAAATATCTGGGAGGAATGCTCAGATACGGAATACCCAGTTACAGACTGCCAAGAGAACGGCTGCAGGAGGAAATAGATATCATATTGTCTCTCGGCGTGGATGTTGAACTGGAAACGGATATAGACAGCCCTGCAGCAGTAAAAAAACTCAAATCAGATTATGACGCAGTATATATAGCCATAGGCGCGCATTCCTACGCAACGCTCGGCATAGAAGGCGAAGATTCAAGAGGTGTGCTTTCTGCTGTGGAAATGCTCCGAGCCATAGGCGACGGAAATATGACTTCGTTTGAAAACATGATCATTTCTGTCATAGGCGGCGGCAATGTTGCAATGGACGTAGCCAGGACGGCAAGACGCCTCGGCGCAAAGGAAGTAAACATACTTTACAGAAGAAGACGCAGTGATATGACTGCTCTGAATGATGAAATCGAAGGGGCCATAGCAGAGGGATGCGAAGTCGTGGAACTTACAGCCCCGTCCAAGATAGAAGTCGATGAAAACGGAAACGTGACTTCGGTATGGGTAAGGCCTCAGATACCCGGCAAACTGGACAGCAGCGGGCGCCCGCGTCCATGCGATGCGGATTCGCCGGAAGAAAAAATCGAATGTGATTTCGTCATTTCAGCTATAGGACAGAAAATCGAAGCTGGAGTTTTCGATCAGCTGGGGATAGCGACCGACAGAGGACAGGTCAGCGCTGACGAAGCATGCATAATAAGCAAACTTCCGGGAGTATTTGCCGGAGGAGACTGCGTGACCGGACCTGCGACAGCCATAAGATCCATAGCCGCAGGAAAGACCGCTGCCGCGAATATCGATGAATATCTCGGTTTCAACCATGAGATATCGGTCGATGTAGAGGTGCCTCATGCGACACAGATAAACAGACCTCCTACAGGAAGGATACAGATGAGGGAACGTCCTTCCGCAGAAAGAAGAAAGGATTTCAAAGAAATAGAAAAGGGCATGACTCTGGAAGAGGCAAAGCAGGAAGCTGCAAGATGTCTGCGCTGTGATCATTTCGGAATGGGATCATTCAAAGGAGGGCGTGAACAAAAATGGTAAATTTAAAAATAGACGGACAGCAAGTCAAAGTCCCCAACGGGACCACGATAATGGATGCCGCCGCAGAACTGGGCATCAATATCCCGCACCTGTGCTACCTTGAAGGGATAAACGATATAGGTGCCTGCAGAGTCTGTGTAGTAGAAAACGCAGGAACTGAAAAACTCATGGCCTCCTGCAATACCATGGCAGAAAACGGCATGGATATCCTGACCAACAGCACAAAAGTAAGAGAAGCAAGAAGAATAAATGTGGAGCTGATACTGTCTGAACATGACTGCCTGTGCGCAACATGTGTAAGGAGCGGCAACTGCGCTCTGCAGACGGTGGCCAACGATCTTGGCATACTTGAGATACCGTATCACTGGAAGCCGGAGAGAAACAAATGGGACACTTCGTTCCCGCTTATAAGAGACGCTTCCAAATGCATAAAATGCATGAGGTGCATACAGGTGTGCGACAAGATACAGGATCTCCATATCTGGGACATAAACGGATCCGGACCGCATATCACTGTGGGAGTTGCCGGCGGTGAAAACATGAAGGATGCGGACTGCTCGCTCTGCGGCCAGTGCATAACGCATTGTCCTGTAGGAGCTTTGCGTGAAAGGAACGACATAGAGAAAATGTACGATGCTCTGTCGGATCCAGAAAAGATAACCATAGTCCAGGTGGCACCGGCCATAAGGGCAGCATGGGGAGAAGGAATAGGTCTTCCCCAGAGCAAAGCTACTCTTGGAAGGATGGTGAACGGACTCAGAAAACTCGGATTCGATTACATATTCGATACGAATTTCACCGCCGACCTTACGATAATGGAAGAAGGCAGCGAATTCATCGAAAGGTTTACTCACAGAGATGAATACAGCTGGCCGATGTTCACTTCCTGCTGCCCTGGGTGGATACGTTTCATAAAGACTCAGTATCCGGATATGGTGCCGCAGCTTTCAACGGCAAAATCGCCGCAGCAGATGTTCGGCGCTATGATCAAGACATACGTAGCAAAGCAGCTTGATGTGGATCCGGATAAGGTCTTCTCTGTTTCGATCATGCCTTGCACAGCAAAGAAATATGAGCGGGGCGTCGAACAGGTCAATGATTCGGGACACGGCTCGGACGTAGATCTGGTGCTGACTACCCGTGAACTGAACCGTATGATGAGAGCAAGCCATGTCAATCCGGACAGACTTAAGAACGAAGAATTCGACGATATTTTCGGCATGGGTTCAGGTGCCGCTGTGATCTTCGGAGCCACAGGAGGCGTAATGGAAGCTGCGTTGAGGAGTGCTTATTTCCTGCTCAAGGGAGAGAACCCGGATCCTGACGCTTTCAGGAAAGTCAGAGGGATGCAGGGGTGGAAAGAGGCTGAATTCCATATCGATGATATCAAAGTGCGTGTGGCAATTGCCAGCGGCCTCGGAAATACAAGACAGCTTATCGAGGCTATACGCTCAGGCGAAGCAGAATACGATTTCGTCGAAATAATGGCATGCCCGGGAGGATGCGCCGGCGGCGGCGGGCAGCCGATACATGAAGGCCAGGAGCTGGCTGAAGCCAGAGGCAAGGTACTGTACGGCCTTGATAAAATCAATGATATAAGGTTCTCACATGAAAACCCGTCCATAACGAAGACTTACAAAGAGTTCCTGGGAGAACCTCTGGGACATAAATCCCATAAACTCCTCCACACGGATCAGACGAAGTGGGATCTGGAACCCAGAGAATGAACATCGGCAGAGAACGTATGAACTGAAAAAGATCACCGGAACGCCCCCGTATAAAGAAGGGGGCGTTCCTTTATTTCGGCCTTGTGGACAGACCGGATTGCTGATATCATGTGTATATGAAACCGGCATTTTTTTATTTTTGCGGCTGATCGGCTGCGTCAGAAATAAAAGGAGAAAAAATGAATAACAAAGTAGATGCTGTAGGCCAGGCCTGTCCGATGCCTGTGATAAAGGCGAAAAGGGCACTTTCGGAGATGAAGAGCGGAACTCTCGAAGTACTGGTGGATAACGATGTGGCCGTGGAGAATCTTAAACGTATGGCCGGTTCCGCAGAATGCGGATTCAGATTTGAAAAAGACGGCAGCGGGGTATTTCATGTTTTTATCCTGAAAGATAAAGAGACGGCGGCGCCCACAGAAGATCCGGCAGAGAAATCTGATGCATGCATGCCATGTTCCGGCGGTTCCGTAACTGCTGCAGTCATTTCTTCCGAAACTATGGGATCAGGGGACGATGAACTGGGAAAGATACTTATGAGGGGATTCATTTTTGCTCTTACTCAGATGCCTCAGCCGCCTTCGGTCCTGATATTCTATAACGGCGGGGCGCGCCTTTCCACGGAAGGTTCCGCTTCCATAGAAGATCTTCGGAAACTGGAAGATTCAGGTACTGAGATAATAACATGCGGGACCTGCCTTAAACATTTCGGCCTGACGGAAAAGCTGAAAGTAGGAAGCATAAGCAATATGTACGAGATCACAGAAAAAATGTCTGAAGCAGCCAGGATACTGAGACCATAGGAGGCGGATGAAGTATGAATGCGGAAAGGCGTAAAAAACTTTATAATGTAATAACATTCGCGACTGCTTTTGACGCTTCTGCTGCGGAAAAGGCATTCACGGAGACGGGAAAACTGCACGGGATGCTCATACCTACGCCAAGGGAAATAAGTTCCAGCTGCGGGACCGCGTGGCGGGGAGAAGCAGACGACGGGGAGAAGACACTGCAGATAATCAGGGAATGTTCACTGGCCTATGAGGCGGCTGAAGAGGTATGGCTTTTCTGAATCCTCATGATATCGGTATCAGCCGGATATTGATGCTATTGCATCCACAGTTTTCAGGATATCTTTTTCTGTGTTGAAATAACCGGGTGAAAACCGTACGGTGCCCCGGGGAAAAGTGCCGATAGTCCTGTGCCCCATAGGGGAACAGTGGAGTCCGCATCTTGTCATTATGCCGTATTCCTTTTCAAGGAGCAGTGAGGCATTGGCGTTGTCCATGCTGCGGAAATCTACAGATACCACCGGACCGCGTTTCCGGATATCTTCACAGACCTTCAGGGAAATACCGTTTATATTCTTACATTCGCTGATCAGTTTCTCTGTCAGCATTTTTTTCTTTTCAGAGACTGCATCGAGAGTTTCGCGATCCAGGAACTTCAGACTGTGATTCATGCCTGCTATACCGGGAAGATTCATCGTCCCTGCCTCAAATCTGTCGGGAAGCTGCAGAGGCGTTTCCAGACTGTCGGACATGCTGCCTGTTCCGCCTTCTGTCAGCGGCAAAAGTGAGCAAGCCATCGCATCGCTGATCATCAGCGCGCCGATGCCCTGCGGTCCCATCAGGCCCTTGTGAGCAGGAACTATAAGTGCATCTATGAATGATCCCGTCATGTTGATCTTTTCGCTTCCTGCCGACTGGGCGGCATCCACGGCAAAAAATACACCATGTTTCCTGCAGACGGAACCTATGGCATTTACAGGAAGTATAGTACCGCATACGTTTGAGCAGTGTGTAACCATCACGAGACGCGTATCGGCATCTATGAGATCCTCTATTTCTTTCACATCAAGAGAACCGTCGCTCCTGCATGGAGCTTTTTCCCAGACGATACCGGCTTTCGACATCGACCACAGAGGGCGTGCGATAGCGTTGTGTTCCATCGAGGAAGTTAAGATCCTGTCACCGGGTCTGAGAAGTCCCTTCAGTACGGTATTTATACCGGCAGTCGCGCCGGCAGTAAATATGACGTTCCGGGGCGCTGTGCAGCCGAATGCCGTGCATAAAAGATCCCTGGTCTCTGCCACCATGGCAGATACATCGAGCGCATCTCTGTAAGTGCCGCGGGAGATATTGAAACCGGAGAAATCCGTATGATGTCCGATCGCCTCGCCCAGGCCGGGAGCCTTTGGGAAAGAGGTGGAGCTGTTGTCGAGATAGATTCTTTCCATGATATATACTGCACGATACTGTTTTCTGTTGTCAATAGCTTACGGAATCATTATAATGTATAATAATACACGGAACAAGGATAATCCGATATAAACAGGGCAGTAACGGATACGCTGATCGATGAAAGGAGTGGAAAATGGCATCATTAAAACCGGCGGAAATAACAGACGCTGTTATAAATGCGGGTATATCCAAAGCTGAAGGCAGCGCGCGCAGGCTCGTAATGCTGGGCATCCTGGCAGGTGCTTTCATAGCTTTTGCAGCGGCAGGATCCAATATGGCGGCATTCAATGCTCTGGGCGATGCACAGACATATGGCTACGGGAGATGGATCGCTGGAGTCGTTTTTGCTACAGGCCTTATGCTGGTGGTGTGCTGCGGAGCAGAGCTGTTTACCGGAAACACACTTATGATATGCAGCGTGCTGGAGAAAAAGATAACCGCAGCCCGTATGCTGCGGAACTGGATCATCGTTTATGCTGCGAATATGGCAGGATCCGTACTGATCGCGTATATGGTCATACATACGGGCCTTCTGTCGTCAGGAGACGGAGCACTGGGAACTGCCACGGTGAATATCGCTGCGGGAAAATGCAGCCTTGCATTCATGCCTGCATTCTACAGAGGCATATTATGCAACTGGCTCGTATGCCTTGCAGTATGGATGGCTTCGGGTTCAGAGACAATGACAGGAAAATTCCTGAGTTGCCTGTTTCCGATATCATTGTTCGTGACTTCAGGCTATGAACACAGCGTGGCGAATATGTACTACATACCTGCAGGCCTTTTTGCGAAAGCGGAATATAGTTCGTCGATAGATCCTTCTATGCTTGACAGCCTCACGTGGGGGCATTTTTTTGTGAACAACCTGATTCCTGTGACGCTTGGGAATATAGTCGGCGGAGCTGTTTTCGTAGGCATGATATACTGGCTTGTATATAAACGATCTTAAAGACGCAAAAAAACAGCGTCTTCCGCATTTGCGGCGGCGCTGTTTTTTATTGGAATAACCTCTCAGTATATTCGTTTTGTTTTTTATTTCATAGCTTCTTCGACGGCTACGGCTACAGCTACTGTGGCGCCTACCATAGGATTGTTGCCCATGCCTATGAAACCCATCATTTCCACATGAGCGGGAACTGAAGAGGAACCGGCGAACTGTGCGTCGGAATGCATCCTGCCCATAGTATCGGTCATTCCGTAAGAAGCCGGACCGGCAGCCATGTTGTCCGGATGAAGGGTCCTGCCCGTACCGCCCCCGGAAGCTACGGAAAAATATTTCTTCCCGGCTTCGACGCATTCCTTTTTATATGTGCCTGCCACAGGATGCTGGAAACGAGTGGGGTTGGTGGAGTTGCCGGTAATGGAGACATCCACGCCTTCCGTATGCATTATTGCGACGCCTTCTCTCACGTCGTCGGCGCCGAAACATCTTACAGCACCGCGTTCGCCGGTGGAGTATGCTGTTTCTCTGACGATCCTGACCTGACCGGTATCATAGTCGAATTTTGTCTGGCAGTATGTGAAACCGTTGACTCTGGAGATTATCAGAGCAGCGTCTTTTCCGAGACCGTTGAGTATGACGCGCAGCGGCTTTTTCCTGGATTTATTGGCGCTTTTTGCTATTCCTATGGCGCCTTCGGCAGCGGCAAATGATTCGTGACCGGCCAGAAAAGCGAAACATTTTGTGTCTTCGCTGAGAAGCATGGCGCCCAGGTTGCCGTGACCGAGGCCGACTTTCCTGTCGTCGGCGACAGAACCGCTGATGCAGAATGCCTGAAGGCCGATGCCTATGGCTCTGGCGGCATCCACTGCTGTGCGGCAGTCTTTTTTGATGGCTATGGCTGCTCCCATGATATAGGCCCAGCAGGCATTTTCAAATGCTATCGTCTGTACGCTTTTAATGATGCTGTACGGATCCACTTTTTTCTCATCACATATTTTTTTCGCTTCTTCAAGAGAACCGATGCCGTTTTCCTGAAGGACCTTATTTATATTATTTATTCTTCTTTCGTAACTTTCAAACAAAGCCATTATGATCCTCCTTTATCATTCTTCTCTGGGGTCGATATATTTTTCGGCCTCATCAAAACGCCCGTAGGTACCCGAAGCATCTTTGACGGCCTGTGCCGGATCTGTGCCTTTTTTTATGGATGTCATCATTTTTCCAAGGTTGACGAATTCATATCCGATTATTTCGCTGTTTTTATCGAGCCCTACTCTGGTGACATAGCCTTCGGTCATTTCCAGATAACGAGGACCTTTGAGCTTCGAACCGTACATGGTACCGATCTGGCTCCTGAGCCCTTTGCCCAGGTCTTCCATGCCGGAGCCTACAGGCAGTCCGCCTTCGGAAAAAGCGGTCTGGCTTCTTCCGTATACTATCTGGAGGAACAGTTCGCGCATGGCTACATTTATGGCATCGCATACCAGATCTGTATTCAGTGCTTCCAGAATAGTCTTTCCGGGCAGTATCTCGGATGCCATAGCGGCGGAATGGGTCATGCCGCTGCAGCCGAGAGTCTCCACAAGAGCCTCCTGTATGATGCCGTCTTTTATATTGAGGGTCAGCTTGCATGCGCCCTGCTGCGGGGCACACCATCCGACACCGTGGGTAAGACCGCTTATATCTTTTATCTCTTTGGCCTGCACCCATTTTCCCTCTTCGGGTATGGGGGCAGGACCGTGATCTGCGCCTTTGGTCACCGGGCACATTTCTGTTAATTCTTTCGAGTAGATCATTCAACGTACTCCTCTCTGTCTGCGACCGATATTTTCTTAGAAAATTATACCATATCGCCTCCTGCAATTCCAGATTATATGTTAGAATGTACCTATGATTTATTTGAATGACCTTAACAAAGAACAGCAGAAAGCTGTGCTGCACACTGAGGGGCCGCTTCTCATACTGGCCGGCGCCGGCAGCGGAAAAACGAGCACTATGACTCACAGGATCGCACATCTGATACTGGATGAGGGCGTGGATCCGTATAATATCCTGGCGGTCACTTTCACCAATAAGGCTGCAGGAGAGATGAGGGACAGAGTCGAAAAGATCCTGGGACGCGGGGTCGATATGTGGATAATGACTTTCCATGCCGCGTGCCTGAGGATACTGAGGCAGAACGCCGGGACACTGGGGTTTACAAGCGATTTTGTGGTATATGATCCGACGGATCAGAAGGCAGTGGTGAAGAGCATAATAAAGGAAGACAGCATAGACGAAAAACAGTTCCCGTCGAAGATGCTGCTTTCGGTAATAAGCAAATGCAAAGAAGCGGAGCAGACGCCGGAGGATTATCACAGGACGCACGAGGAAAATTTCAAGGCGGATGTGATCTATAAGGTGTACAGACGCTATGAATCGATACTGAAAAAGAACAACGCAATGGATTTTGACGATCTTCTTCTCAATACCGTGCGGCTGTTCGACAGCGATGAAGCAGCACTTGCAAGATATCAGAAACGTTTCCGTTATATAATGGTAGATGAATATCAGGATACCAACAGGACTCAGTACCGTTTCGTAAAAATGCTGGCCGAGGACAACAGGAACATATGTGTGGTGGGCGACGATGATCAGTGCATCTATCAGTGGCGCGGAGCGGACATCACGAACATACTGAATTTCGAAAAAGATTTCAGAGGCGCAAAGGTCGTGAAGCTTGAACAGAATTACCGCTCCACAGGGAACATCCTGGCTGCGGCTCATTCCGTCATATCCAACAACAGCAGCCGGAAGGACAAGAAGCTCTGGACCAGTGCTGACGCGGGCAGCAAGATCGTTTACTGCCATGCCGAAGACGAAAGAGCAGAGGCGTATTATGTCGCTCAGGAGATAGACAGGCTCAAAACGAACAAAAGACTTTTCAGCGATTTCGCCGTTTTGTACAGGACCAACGCTCAGTCCAGAACTTTCGAGGAAGCTTTGTCCGCCAGAGATATACCTTACAGAGTGGTAGGCGGCATCAGATATTACGACAGAAAAGAAGTAAAGGATATGACCGCATATATGCGGCTCGTACAGAATCCTGACGACGATCTTGCTCTGACACGTGTGATAAACGAACCGAAAAGGGGCATAGGCGCCAAAACTCTGGAAAAACTTCAGACTCTGGCAAAAGTCAGGGATGGATCCCTTTTTTCCGTTTTGCGTGACGACGAAATACTCGATTCTCTCAGCGGAAAAGCCGGACAGGCACTGAAAGAGCTTACGGATACGATATATCGCTACAGTGAAGAAAAAGAAAATCTGAGGGTCTCCGACATATATGACGGACTCCTCGGCGGCACCGGATATATGACATTCCTGGAAAATCAGAACACGGTGGAAGCTGAAGGCAGGATAGAGAATCTGATGGAATTCAAATCGGCTATATACGATTATGAAAACGAGCCTATGCCGGCAGATCCCGAGGAATCTGTACTGGCTGTGTTCCTGGAGAGGATAACGCTGCTTGCCGATGTGGACAATCATGATCCTTCGGAGAACGCTGTGGTCCTTATGACTCTGCACAGTGCAAAAGGACTGGAGTTCCCGTTCGTTTTCATGCCAGGTATGGAAGACGGCCTTTTTCCGGGATGGAGAGCAATGGAAAGCGGCGGGCTCGAAGAGGAGAGGAGACTCTGCTATGTGGGAATGACCCGGGCAAAAGAAAGGCTTTGCCTTACAAGCGCCGCATACCGTACGATGTATGGCAGAGGCGACTATACCAGAGAATCTTCCTTTCTGCGCGAGATGGATCCGAAACTGATAGAAGGCGACGCGGTATTCAGGAAAAAAGACGAAGTCAGACTGGGACGGGAGATACGTTTCGACGGATTTTCCGGAGAAAGTCCGTTCGTTCCTTTCGGCGGCCTTTCAAAAGCCAGAGAGGAGATCAGGGAGAAAGCCGCGAGAAGCGAGAAGATCAAAAAACACGGACCGGCGGAAGTCTTTGCTGCAGGCGACAAAGTCATACACGGGAAATTCGGCCCGGGCATGGTGACTAAACTGGAAGGCAATGTGATCACTGTTATATTCGACGACGCAGGGACGAAAAAACTTGCCGCAGACGTCGCTCCCCTTAAAAAACTCTGATGGAGGGAATATGCCGGCAGTAAAAGTGAAGGAAATAAATATAGAACGCGGTATGCCTACGGTGGAAAATGCCATGAAGAAAATGGTAAACGACCTTTCCACTGTAAAAAGGACAGGCTGCCGGGCTGTGGTCATAGTTCACGGATACGGCTCCACAGGCCAGGGCGGTGCCATAAAGACGGCTGCCGGAGCAAAGCTGAAGGATCCGTCGCTGAGAGGCATAGTCAGGGCATCTGTGGCCGGAGAGAACTGGCAGAGCAGAAAAAGGGAATTCACAGATATCTGCCCTCAGCTCAGGGATTTCAGCAGATATGTAGACGGAAACAAGGGCATCACGGTAGTCCTTTTAAGATGATGTACGATCAGTTATGAAATGGAAGAAAAAGACAGATGAAGAAATATTGAAGACAAGGATAAGGCAGGGTGTGCCGTATCTTTCTTTTTCTGCATTTGAAAAGACCGGACTCGTAAAACACGGTTTTTCGACACGTCTGGGAGGAGTCAGCAGCGGCGTATACAGTTCGATGAATCTTTCGTTTACTTCAGGTGACGATAAAGAGGACGTAGCCGTTAATTTCCGCCGTATGGCTGATGCTCTGGATGTGAGCCCGGAGGACATGGTGGCGCCTTATCAGGCCCACACTGTCGATATAAGACGGGCAGGAGCGGATGACAGGGGAAAGGGCGTGGTAACTCCAAAGGATGAAATGCCAGCGGACGGACTTATGACAGATGTGCCGGGAGTGGTGCTCGTTACAGGCCATGCGGACTGCGTGCCGCTTTTTGCCCTGGATCCGGTGCACAGGGCTGTCGCACTGAGTCACTCCGGCTGGAGAGGGACTGTCAGACGGATGGGCATGCATACTGTCGAGGCTATGAAAGAGGCATTCGGCACTGAGGCAGAGGATCTTATCGTGGGTATAGGACCAAGCATATGCAGGGACTGTTATCAGGTGGGAGAAGACGTAGCTGCTGCTGTAAGGGACAGCTTTTCAAAAGAAGATACAGGAAGGATCATAACTGCCGGAGAAGAAAAATATCATATGGATCTGTGGAAAGCGAACGAGATCATTTTTCGTGAAGCAGGAGTATCCGAAGAAAATATCCATGTGACCGATATATGCACAGCCTGCAATACCGATTTTCTTTTTTCACACAGGGCAATGGGCGGCAGAAGAGGAGGGATGGCAGCATTCCTTTGTCTGAAATAGATACGGGATTCAGTGCCCGTCCAGATATCCTTCAAGGATGCGGCGGGCTTTTTTCTTGTCAAAAGGACGGTATATGATTTCCCTGTCCAGGTCGTCTCTGATGCTTTTCCTGAATTGAGCAGGCGTTTTGCTGTACCAGCGCATGAAATTGGCGGACAAGTGGTTCCTGTTGGCAAAGCCCGCTTCCCTTGCGATTTCTTCGAGATTTTTTTCGGTCCCCGAAAGCAGCCGTTCCGCTTCTTCGCACCGTGCAAGGGAAAGTATCTGAGAAAATCCGAGGCCGAAGGTTTTTTTTATATAACGGGACAGATAGGAAGGACTGAGATATTCCTTTTCTGCGATCTCTTCCAAAGATATTTTTTTGGAGCAGTTGTCATATATATAATCGAGGATAGGATAGAATTTATCGAAATAGTCGTCCGAAGTCTCTTTGGCGTCAAGCGACCTGATCTCGTATCCGTTCCGGCCGTTCTCGACGTAATAATAGTCGCGGTATCTGTCATAAAGGAGCTGAAGGAATTCCCCGCCAAGCTGCCCGGCTGCCAGTTCACTGGGGACCTCTCCCGAATATTCCTGCCATATGCTGGCAAGAAGGAACCGCAGATGGTAAAATTCGTTGGGATATCTGTTTCTGCGCGTATATGAATCGCAGGTGAAATGTTTTTCTTCCAGTTCGTTGAACATGGAGGAATAATATGATCGTTCTATATGTACAGTCAGTATGATGTTATCTCTTTCCGATGTGATCCTGTGCGGATCGAGGGCATTGAAAATATAGACGTCACCGGCAGTGAGCATATGATCCGCAGCGCAGTCTGTGACGGTTGCCGAGCCGTCGAGCAGCAGGATCGCTTCAATGATGTCTTTATGCATGTGGAAAGGATGATATTCCACATTGTCCAGAACTGCCCGGACTTTGCAGTTGAGCCTGAAGCCCACGAATTCATTGAATCTCATAAGTATTCCTCAATGATATGATATCAAAATCATGGGCATAACACAACAATATCATGTTCCTATTTCAATGAAACAGGCATTATCATAACAGTAGCAGGAAAATACGGAATATTCAGCAGAAATGCAAAAAGGAGGTCGTTATGAAGAAAATACTTGTTCTGGGAGTGGGAGCACAGGGCTCCGCTGCTGCACAGCGTCTGGATGAGGAACCGGACGTGAGTGAGATAATATGCGCCGATTACGACAGGGAAGCAGTGAGACATCTTGTAAAAGGTCTGAAAAAGGCCCGGGGAACACTGGTGGATGCTCACGACAGGCATTCGATAATCGACGCTGCCCAGGGAGCAGATCTGATACTGAACGCACTGCCGCTGGAATGCACGGAAAACGTTCTTGAGGCGGCGCTGGAGGTAAAGGCGAATTATCAGGATTATGCCGGGACTACATCTCTGCATGAAGACTGGGTGGAAAACTACAGGATACAGTTCGATGAATACGGACCCCGCTTCAGGGCTGCAGACAGGACTGCCGTGATAGGGACGGGATCGGCTCCGGGACTCATATGTGCGGCTACCAGAGACGCTATGAGGTATCTGGACAGCTGCAATACTATATATAACATAATATGGGAAGGCGTGATCGCCAAAAGGTTCCTTCCATTCTGGTGGTCCCCGGTGACAGCTCTTCACGATATGTCCGAAGAGGCATATGCTTTCGAGGACGGAAAGCTTGTGAGGACGCCGGCTTTCGGGAGACCTTTCGAGCGGAAATATGATTATATGGAAGAAGAAATAACGTTTCATGAGCATTGTCATGACGAGCCAATCCATTACAGCTTCAACGCGGAAAAATTCTTCAAAGGCGCAAAAAACGCATATTTCAAATATGCAGGCGCCGGCATGGATTTCTGCCGCCCTCTGTCGGTAGCAGGACTTCTTTCACATAAAAAAGAGGATATCGGCGGCGTACAGGTGGCACCTTTCGAGGTGATCCTGAATCATCTGCCTCATCCGCCGAAATTCAGAGAGGAAATAAAGGAGATACTGGATGAGGGGCTTGTTTCGGATTCGGGATGCATGGTCGTAGAAGCATATGGCAAAAAAGACGGAAAGGATGTGCTGGTAGAGACTCATGTCATGGCTCCGGGACTGGCGGAATCCTATGAAAAGGCCGGCATCACTGCGGAAATGTATATAACCGGCCAGGGCGGATATCTTTTTTCCAAGCTTTTCATAAATGACAGATTCGATCAGAAGGGACTGATTTCTTCCGATATGCTCACCATGGAGCAGGTGGACTGCTATTTCGCCTATGCAAAAGAGCTGGGGATAACTCTGGATACACATCTGAAAGAACTTTGATTTTTTCGCAGAAGGACTGCGGCCCTGTGCCGGGCCGCAGTTTTTGTATACAAAATCTGATAATGTATTTTTTTATTATTTTTTATGTTAAAATAAAAATATGGATAGCGAAAAGAAGACTGAACAGCAGAAAATAAAAGAAAAGACGGAATTCCTGAATAAAGCTGCAGAGGCTTACTATAAATATAATGAAGAGATCATATCCAATTTCGAGTATGACCGGCTTTATGATGAGCTGCTGGATCTGGAAAAGAAGACAGGCATAGTCATGGCCGGCAGTCCTACTCATCATGTGGGATATGAGACTCTCAGCGATCTCCCCAGGGAAAGACATCCGCAGAAAATGCTTTCTCTCGATAAGACCAAGAGCAGGGAAGACCTTGCGGAATGGCTCGGAGACAAAAAAGGTCTGCTTTCATGGAAGCTAGACGGTCTTACCATAGTACTGACTTATGCCGGAGGGCAGCTGATCAAGGCGGTGACGCGGGGAAACGGCGAGACTGGCGAGGTCATAACTGCCAATGCCCGGACTTTTGTCAATCTTCCCCTTGTGATACCGTGGAAAGGGGAGACGGTCCTCAGGGGAGAAGCCATAATAGCATATTCTGATTTCAGGGAAATAAATGAGAAAATTCCCGAACTGGATGCAAAATACAAAAACCCGAGGAATCTCTGCAGCGGTTCTGTGCGTCAGCTGAACAGCCGTGTAACTGCCGAAAGGAAGGTCCGGTTCGAGGCTTTTTCACTTGTGACTGCTCAGGATGCGGATTTCGGGAATTCAAGGGAACGGCAGATGCAGTGGATGAATTCCCAGGGCTTTGAGGTGGTAGGCTACAGACCGGTCACTGAAGCAGATATAGATGAAAACATACGCTGGTTCTCGGAGAATATCGCAGTCAGCGATATGCCTTCAGACGGACTGGTGCTTACCTATGATGATATAAAATACGGAAGATCTCTTGGCGAGACTGCTAAATTCCCGAGAGATTCCATAGCTTTCAAATGGAAGGACGAAACAGGAACTACCGTATTGAGAGAAATAGAATGGAGCGCATCGAGGACCGGTCTTATAAATCCTATAGCGGTATTCGACCCGGTACAGCTGGAAGGGACCACTGTGAGCCGTGCTTCAGTGCATAATATAAGTATAATGGAAGATCTGGAGCTGGGGACAGGGGATAAAATAGATGTCTACAAGGCAAATATGATAATTCCGCAGATCGCAGAGAATCATACCAGAAGCGGCAGCGCAGCGATACCGGACAAATGCCCGGTATGCGGCGGCGTTACGGAGATACGAGACGAGAACCATACAAGGACTCTTTATTGTGTCGACCCTGACTGCCCTGCAAAGAGGATTAAGTCTTTCGTTCATTTTGCCGGACGGAGCGCCATGGATATCGAAGGCCTGTCACAGGCTACGGTGGGAAAATTCATAGCCAGGGGATTCATAAAGGAGCCGGCGGATTTCTTCCGCCTCGGCAGATACAGAGAAGAGATCGAAAATATGGATGGCTTCGGCAGGAAGTCCTATGAGAATATTATGGCAGCTGTGGAAAAAGCAAGGGAAACTACAGCCGCACGTCTGCTTTTCAGTCTCGGGATATCAGGAATAGGCGCCGCCAATGCAGCTGTAATAGCCGGGTACTGCGGCGGAGACTGGGAAAAGATACAGAAACTGACTGGTGAAGAACTGCAGGCGATAGACGGTGTCGGTGAAGTTATGGCACAGGCTTTCACTGAGTATTTTGCCGACAGCATCAACAGAGAAAAAATACAGGCGGTGCTGGGGGAGATCCGGTTCCGTCCGCAGGACCGGGACAGTGATCTGAAAGGATCAGTGTTCGCAATAACCGGAAGCCTGGAGCGTTTCTCCAGCCGTGATGCGCTGAAGGAAGCCATAGAAGAAAGAGGAGGCAGAGTTTCCTCCTCTGTAAGCAAAAACACGACAGCTCTTATAAATAATGACATAGATTCCGCTTCTTCCAAAAATAAAAAAGCTAAAGAATTTGGGATACCGGTGATCTCAGAGGTAGAATTCATTGATGAATATGGAGTGTGATATGATGCTTAAAGTAGGGAAACTAGACAGTGAACTCCTGGAAAACATAGTTTTCAGGAACATAAGATTCAGAAGACCGGAAGTGCTGACAAGACCGGGGATAGGCGAGGACTGTGCCGTGATAGATTACGGATCATACGAATGCGTGATGTCGACGGATCCGATAACCGCGGCCATAAGCGACATAGGACGGCTTTCGGTCCATATTTCGTGCAACGACATAGCGTCCAACGGAGTAGAGCCTATCGCTATAATGCTGACGGTACTTTTGCCGGAAGGTACCAGAGAAGAAGATGTGGAAGAAATAATGAAACAGGCTGCCAAGGCTTCGGAAGAACTGGAAGTGGAGATCATCGGAGGTCATACGGAGATCACTGCTGCGGTCAGCAAGCCTATAATAGTTTCCACGGCTGTGGGAAGAGGCGAGAAGTGGGCTTTCCAGCATGCGGAAAATATGAAAGCCGGAGATTTCATATTGATGACGAAGAGCGCAGGCCTTGAAGGCGCCGGAATAATAGCCTGTGATTTTCAGAAAGAGCTGAAAGAGATATTGAGCAGGGAAGAGCTTGATACCGCTAAAAATTTCATGAAGCAGATCAGTGTAGTCAAAGAAGGCGTTGCCGCAGGGAAACTGGGGACATCAGGCATGCATGACGTAACAGAAGGAGGCATCCTTGGAGCTGTATGGGAGCTATGCCGTATAGGCCGGGTAGGAGCGGAAGTCTGGGTAGATAAAGTGCCGGTCGAGGATGTCACAAAGAAGATATGCGACCGGTTCGATATAGACTATCTCAGACTTATTTCAAGCGGATGTATGATGATAATCGCGCCCAGAAGCAAAAAGGAAGCATTGATGGATGCTGTTGAATCTGCGGGAGTGGGAGTGACATGCATAGGAGAGATACAGACGGAGGATTACGGCGTGAAAATGAAAGTTGCGGAAGAACTTATGGAGATAGCGCCGCCTTCCAGTGATGAGATATATAAAGTGGTAAGATAGAAGTACGAAAAAATCGGGCATGTCCCGATTTTTTCATATTTTTTTGCGGCAGAAGAATATTTATTATGTTTGACTAAGAAAGATAAAACGTCTATAATTGAACAAGATAATTGCCCTTTGAAGGTTCCGCCCGGTTTGGTCTGGGCCCTGCGCAATAAGTCTCTGTGAACCTTGTCAGGTCCGGAAGGAAGCAGCAATAAGCGGAAGTTCTTATGTGCCGCAGAAAAGCCTTTCCCTGCCTGCGGGACCTTCAAAGGGCAATTTTATATATCCGGCACTGCCGGATCTCTATGACAGAGGATCCGGCCCGACTTGCAGATAGGAGACTGTATATAATGTATAAAGTTCTGTATCGTGCCTACAGGCCCGAAGTTTTCAGCGAGGTACTGGGGCAGGAACATATAGTGAAGATCCTGGAAAACCAGATAAAGCATGGGACAGTAAACCATGCATATCTTTTCTGCGGGACCAGAGGCACAGGGAAGACTACGGTGGCCAGACTGCTGGCCAAGGGAGTGAACTGTCTGTCGGAAGGCGAAAAGCCATGCGGCGAATGCGAGAACTGCCGGGCTATAAAAGAAGGGATATTCATGGATATAACGGAAATAGACGCAGCTTCCAACAACAGCGTGGATAACATAAGGGAACTTCGCGAAAGCGTCAAATATCCTCCGGCCACAGGTATGAAAAGAGTTTATATAATAGATGAAGTGCATATGCTTTCTTCAAGTGCATTCAACGCGCTTCTCAAGACTCTGGAAGAACCGCCGGATCATGTGATCTTCATACTGGCTACAACGGAGCCTCAGAAACTTCCGGCTACGATACTTTCCAGATGCATGCGCATGGATTTTCACAGAGTGAGCGAGAAGAAAATAATAGAAGGAATGAGTGATATATGCAGAAAAGAAGGAATAGATATAACAAATGATGCCTTGGGGCTTATCGCGGTCAGCGCTGACGGATCTGTGCGGGACGGGCTCACAGTGCTGGATCAGTGTACGGCCGGAAGGCAGGGAAAGATAAGCAGAGAAGACGTATTGGAATCCCTGGGGACCGCAGGAGAGGAAACGTATATCGCCATGACTGAAAAGGTAATAACCCGTGATCCGTCGGGAGGCATGATACTCATAAACGATGTGCTGTCTGAAGGAAAAGACGCACGGCAGATTGCTGCAGGCTGGCTTGCCCATTACAGGAACCTTCTTATAGCTAAATTTGTCGATGACCCGGCAGATATGCTTGGAATGTCTGCGGAAAATGCGGAACGGGTCTGCGAACAGAGCCGCCGACTGGATCTGTCCGGGATCAACGAAGCGATAATAGAACTGTCGCATACTGCTGCAGAAATAAAATGGTCGGCTCAGCCCAGGATACTTCTGGAACTTTCCATGGTAAGGCTTTCGTCCGGCAGCCATGCAGACGGTGATCCCGATCCGAAACGCGGAGGAGATGCCGGAACGGGAAGAGACCCGGAAACGGTGCCGAAGCCTAAGGTACCGGCATCCGACAAGAAAACGATCCGGAACCAGGCGGAAAAAGACAGGCAGTCACTGTGGGACGAAATAGCGAAGGAAGGCGAAAAGCTGAAGGGCAGTTTCAACATAATAAGAAAGGGCACGGCGCTGGAGGCTGTAGATGAAAGTGAGTTTACTGTATCTGCGGGAGGCGGAACCAAGATTTTTGTAGAAAGAAACACGGCAGTTATAGAAGACCTGATGGAAAAGCATACAGGGAAAAGAAGAAAACTCAGATGTATATTGAAGGAAGACGATGAAAAAGACGACAGTCAGGCCGGAGAAGTCACGGCAGAACAGCTGGAGACTCTTCTGGGGACGAAAGTCGAGATGCAGTAAAGATATATAAAGGTCACAGGAGGACATGAAATGGGAAAAGGAATGAAAGCCGGCAAACGTCCTAAACAGGGAGGCGGCAAAGATATGCAGAAACAGCTGCAGCAGATGCAGGCTATGCAGAGGCAGATGGATGAAGTGCAGGCAGAAATAGAGAAGATGGAAACGTCCGCAAGTTCCGGCGGAGGTGCGGTGACTGCACTGGTAAGCGGCAGTAAAGAACTTAAGAACATAGAGATAAAGCCTGAAGTCATCGATCCCGAAGATGCCGAGATGCTCCAGGATCTGATCATAACTGCCGTGAACGAAGCTATGAGGCAGATGGAAGAAATATCTCAGAAGGAAATGGAAAAAGTAACGGGCAGCCTTGGTCTGCCTCCGGGAATGATGTAATGAAATATTATGCCAAACCGCTCAACAAACTTATAGGCGAGCTTTCCAAACTGCCCGGCATAGGCGGCAAGACTGCGCAGAGACTGGCTTTTCATATACTTTCTCTCTCAGATGAGGAGGCTGACGCTCTGGCTGCATCCATAAGCGAAGCAAAGCAGAGCATGAGATACTGCTCTGTGTGCGGGAACCTTACAGACAGCGATCCGTGCAGCATATGCTCCGACAAAAGCAGAGATGAAAAAACCATATGCGTAGTGGAAAGTCCCAGGGATGTTGCGGCTATAGAACGCATAAAAGAATACAGAGGACTTTATCATGTCCTTAACGGGGTGATATCACCGGTGGAAGGAACAGGTCCGGAGGATATCAATCTGAGACAGCTGATAGTGAGACTTCAGGACGGCCGGGCGGAAGAAATAATCCTGGCGACCAATCCCAACATTGAAGGGGAGGCTACAGCAATGTACATAGCCAGGCTGGTGAAGCCTTCGGGAATCAAAGTTTCAAGAATAGCCCACGGGATACCTGTAGGCGGGGATCTGGAATACGCCGATGAGATAACCCTGCTTAAAGCGGTAGAGGGTCGGCGGCAGCTTTAGAGAGTCGTGTTCGGAAACCTTGCTATTGCAGCCAAAACTCTATTTTTCAACGAAAATTCGTCTTAAAATTGAGCCTTGTTCTTAAAAAAGAGACAAGGCTTTTTTATGTTATTTTGTTGACACAAGGGTGCTTTGTATGAAATAATAAATTATTTACAAAATGCAGAATATTTTGTCAAGATGTTCTGCGAGTGAAATCATTTATTATTTTTTTTCAAAGGAGGCAAACTATGGCAGAACAACAAGAGACCAGACAAGTAGAAAAAAGCGAACAGACACTGGCCAGAGGAATAAGATCCTGGCATGTTTCACTGATCGCTTTGGGAGGCATAATAGGTTCATGTTATTTCCTGGGTCTTGGCGGAGTATATGCGGATCTGGGACCGGGTGCAGTCATATTATCATATGTTATTGCCGGTATCACCATTTACGGTGTAATGCAGTCGTTTGCAGAATTACTGGTCAATATACCCAGAAGAGGATCTTTCGTGTCATATACGAGAGAATTCATGGGAGACACTGCAGCGACCGGCATAGCATGGTCATACTGGGCCAACTGGGTGGCTTATGTACCTTCGGAAGCTCTGGCAGCAGGAACATTCATGGGTTACTTCATCGATCTTGGCCTGGGGGCATGGAACATATTCGTATGGGGCCTGGTAGCTCTGGCACTCCTGACGATGATCAACCTTTTCCAGGTAAAATGGTTCGGACATGTGGAGTCGATAATGGCGCTGCTCAAGATCCTGGCCGTAGCGATGTTCGCAATCGTCGGAATATTGATTTTCCTCGGCCTGATAGGACCGGAGACCAATCCGTTCACCGGACAGAGCAAGGGATTCATAGGTTCCTCCATAATAATGGAGGGAGATCCGGGTCAGAGCCCGTTTGAAATCCTTTTCCCGTCAGGAAGCTTCATAATCCTTACATACATGGTATGGACGCTGGTAAACTTCCAGGGTTCGGAAATCGTAGGGCTTTCCGCTGCTGAGACTCAGAACCCTGAAAAAAATGTGCCTTCTGCATGCAGGAAGGTGGCATTCCGAATAATACTGATCTATCTTATTCCAGTCATACTGATCACTTTGATATTCCCTTATGCAAAGGCAAGCTACGATCAGACAGTATTTGCTGTAACTCTTGGAGATTACGGGATAAACTGGGCGGCAGGCCTGTTCGTCGGAGTAACGCTCATAGCTGCTTTCAGCTGCGCGAACTCCGGATTTTACGGAACGGTGCGTTCCCTCTACGGCCTTTCTGTTGAAGGAATGGCTCCGAAGTTCCTTTCAAGGCTGAACAAATTTTCCGTACCGCAGAATGCGACTATATTTACCATAGTCCCTATATGGGCAGTGTTCATCCTCGGGTTCTGCATCACGGAACTGGGATTCGGCGGCGAATCAGGAGCTTCTCTTTATGAACGACTTCTCGGCTTCTCGGGATTCACCGGTACCTTGTGCTGGATAGGCATCCTCTGGTCACAGTGTATATTCAGAAGGAGACTCAGGAAAAACGGATATGATCCTGAAGAGAGTCTTACTGTAAAGGCACGCTGGTATCCGGGCTTGGCTTACTTTTCTATAATACTTCAGATAGCTGCCATGGCATTGCTGGTATTCCAGGATCTGCTGGTATTCATAGTAGCATTGATTTCGATTTTCATACCTATTGCTATTTATGTGATACAGAAGAGAAGAGGAAAAATCAGAACTGTTGCTATGCTTGGGGCGGATGAAGTTACATTTGACGAGAAATTTCCCAAGAAAAGTTAAGATTGCTGAATTATGTGAAAAGTCACAAAATATCGCAAAAAAGTCATTAAAGAAGAGCACGTTAGTGCTCTTCTTTTTACCCCAGCGTGTTTAAAAATAAAAATAAATAATGTATAATATTTAGATAATTTAATTATATTTATATATTTTTTAGTAAGGAGGTAACTATATGAGTGATCTTGAACGAAAAAGCACTGCTGCGATGGACACTGAATCTCATGGTTTGAAAAAGCATGACGTGAAAGTTTCAACAGTTGTGTTCATGATCTTCTGCCTGTGCGCAGCAGGGGCATATGGTATTGAAGAAATAATACCTGAGTCAGGCCCGGGCCTTACGCTGATCATGCTGATCGTTCTGCCTTTTATCTGGAGTACTCCTCTCGGACTGGTAGCTTCGGAACTGGGTTCTGCAAGACCTCAGGAAGGCGGCTATTACAAGTGGGTACAGGAGGCGCTGGGCGAGTACTGGGGATTCCAGGCAGGCTGGTGGAGGACTATCTCCATTTATATCGATAATACCTTGTATGTAATACTGGCCGGAGGATATATCGCAGGCACATGGAACATCGGCCCGGTATGGGAACTTGTTATCAAAGTCATAATGATACTTATATTTACTTATATAAATATACGAGGTATAAGGGACGTAGGGATCGTAAGCACGGTTCTTTCCATTCTGGTAATCGTGGCATTCGGCATGGTGGCTGTGTGCGGATTCATGAACTGGAAACAGAACCCGTTCGAGCCCATAACCGGCGACGGAGCATACGGGACCATGGGATTCTCAGGAGTTGCAGGAGCCGATATGGTCTACTACATAGGCATGGGCATCGCTCTCGGAATGTGGATGTACTCCGGATATGAATCTATGTCGACTATCGCAGGCGAAGTAAAAAACCCGCAGATAATACCTAAAGCAACGATGATAACGGTCCCGCTGATAATGGCGGTTTATATTCTGCCTACAATGGGCGGCCTTGCTAGCATGACCATGGATAAAGTGACTGAATCCCTGGGCAGCAATGCTCCTCAGGTGATTTCGGATATAGCGTCATACTGGGATATAAGCAAAGCGAATGTACAGCCGTGGATGTTCTGGGGGACTGAATCAGGAACTGTCGGATATTCAGACGTAGTTACCAGCAACTGGGGTCCGGCTTTCGGTATATTCTTCGTTATAGTTGCTGTTCTGGCGCAGTGCTCGATATACAATACATATATTGCGTCCGGATCCAGAGGGTTCTTTGCATTGGCAGATGATAATCTGGCTCCGCCAATATTCGTAAAATGCGACAAAAAACACGGAGTACCATATGTATCGGTTCTTTCGATCGCTATAGTCAATCTGATACTCTGCAATTTCGCATTCACTACAGTAGTAGTGGTAGATGTATTCCTGCTGGTGTCTGCATATGTTATGATCTTCATTTCCGCACTGATACTGAGAAAGAGGATACCCGACGAGGAAAGGCAGTTCAAGATACCCGGAGGCTACGGCTTTATGCTGATACTCTGCATAGTACCTTGTCTGATAGCATTCATTTCTTTCTTCATAAACGGCACCGACTTCTTTATAGGAGGGATGATAGGAATAACTTCCGGCCCTATACTGTATATAATCTGGAAGCTTATGTACGGAGGTCTTGCCAAGAAGGATCCTGTGAAGTATCCGCTGAACCCGAAAACAAAGCTGGCTATGGGCGACCTGAGAAGGATCGCATTCAATTTCGGCATACTTGCATGCTTTGGATTCATGGGAGTAAAATGGCTTAACTGGTTCGAGGGAGACTGGGGTCCGGATTATTATGTGGAAACTTACGGTTCGGGCCTGCTGTCGAATTTCCAGGGTATGCTGCATGCTATCCTGATAGTATCGATAATTTTTGCTATAGTTGCAGTTGTGGCATTCTTGCTTTCAATGTCTGTTGAACCGAAGAAAGAGAAAAAAGCTGCTTAAAAGCAAAAATATAAGAGACAGTATTGCGAGGGAGCCTTGATAAAGGCTCCCTTTTGATGCATAATTATATCTATGGACAAAAAAAATGAAATCGATACAGATGTAAAAAATAAGCAGAAAGCGACACTGAGGGTAGCCGTGACCACAGCGTTCATAACCACATTCATGGGGAGCGCACTTAATCTGGCCATTCCTGATCTGGGCGCATATTATCATACCAGTGCTGCTTTCATCGGCTGGATAGTGACCGCATACATGCTTGCTGTAGCCACCATGAGCGTTCCGTTCGGGAAAATAGCAGACATGACAGGCAGGAGAAGGATACTCATACTCGGGATCTTTTTTTTCAGTTTTACCAGCCTTACAGCGATCGTTGCACCGAATATATATATCATGATAATGTTCAGGGTGATACAGGGGACTTCCGGAGCTATGATCTTCGCTACGAACACTGCCATACTTATCAGTGCTTTCCCGGAAGACAAAAGAGGAGAGGTGTTGGGAAAGATGACGGCATCCACCTATGTGGGCCTTTCGGCGGGGCCTGTGCTGGGCGGACTTCTGAACCACAATTTCGGATGGCAGTCGATATTCATAACTACAGCGGCAGTAGGCTTTTTTGCTCTTATAACAGCGATAAGGAGGCTGCCTAAAAAAGAGCACCTTGTGACCGAAACGAAACATGACTATGCAGGCAATATATTTTATGTAATAATGATAGTTCTGACTATGTACGGTATTTCAAACATAACTTCCATGAAGTTTGGATGGTGCTGTATCGCTGCTGGAATAACAGCCGGGATCATTTTCGTGAGAGTGGAGCTGAAAGCGAAGAATCCCGTCATACAGGTGCGGATATTCGTGAAAAATATGATATATACGCTTTCGAATCTTGCGGCGCTCCTCAATTACGGAGCTACTTTTGCGATAGGATATCTGATGTCCATCTATCTTCAGGTAGTAATGGGTTATTCTTCTCAGACCGCCGGGATCATACTGATCGCGCAGCCTGCTGTGATGGCATTCCTTTCACCTGTTACAGGCAGACTGTCGGACAAGAAGGTCGAACCGTATAAACTGGCGAGCGCAGGTATGGGCGTGTGCTCGCTGTGTCTTCTTTTCTTTGCGTATATATCTGCAGATACTCCCCTCTGGGCGATCATAGCGGTGCTTTTCTGTACTGGTATAGGTTTTGCACTTTTTTCGTCGCCTAACACCAATGCAGTGATGGCCTGCGTTCCGCAGGAAAAATACAGTATCGCTTCATCGATACTGGCTACTATGAGATCCCTGGGACATACATCCAGTATGGCTGTAGTTACCATGATCGTAAGCGTTTATCTCGGTTCAAAGGGGCTTGAGAATGCGGAACCGGATCTTCTGATAGAAACTATGCATGTGGCATTCCTTGTATTTACCGGACTGTGCATAGCGGGACTGTTCATGTCGCTTAAAAGAAAAAAACCGGCTAAATAGCCAGTTTTTTGATTTTATATGATCTGTAGGGGGAGAAGAGATATCCGAGTCCCCGGTTGTAGGCTTTGAACCCCCATACAGCATATCTTTTGCTTTTATGTATGCTCTTGATCGTTTCCTTTCTTTCTGACCCGCTGGAATTTATATAAGCACCGCTTCTGACAGCTCTGATGAAATCATTGTTGGAGCGTATATTGACAGATATCTCGGTACAGGCCATCCCGGCATATTTTTCTGTATGAGCATCTGTGCCGCCTATGCCAGGTTTCCCGTAATCGTCTGCCAGAGCTTTTGCTCTTATGTTGGACAGCGGAGATTCGCAGGTATTGAAAGTCTCTATGAAATCGAATTTTCTGATGATGTCCGGGTTTTCACGCAGTTTTTTGAAAAACATAGCGCTGGAGCTTTCTACCCCGTAAGGATGTGCCGGGCCGAGTATCCCGCCGAAACAGTGTACGATTTTTATAAGTCTTTTCAGAGCCATGCCTCTGAGACAGAGTACCGGCAGATAAAGATTATCCGGCATGATGACTAGTATGTGACCTGAGTCCTTAGTATCATATTCTATTCCCTTGAGAACCACAAAATCTTTGTTTTTCGGGTCATTTTTGATTTTGTCCCATGCCCTGCATCCTCTGTAGGAATCGTGGTCGGTTATCATAAGACCGTCAAAATTCTTTTTTTTCAGTAATGATATATATCTCTCAAGATTTACTTTCGAGTCGATCGAGCCGTTCTTAGTATGGCAATGCATGTCAAACTTCAAAGCAGTATCCCTCTTTTCTTTCTTTTAATATAGGTCAAATATATACCCACCATGATGCAAATGCAAGCAATTTTATGTAAACTTTATGTAAATATTCTGTTAAAAACAGGAAAATAAATTTCAGCAAAAAAACATACTGATGACAAAACCACGTTTAAAATGCTATAATTAAAATGGTATTTTTTATTATACATGTGGCGGCTCTGCCGCAGCAGTCTGTATATTGCAGAGGAAGAATCGTTTATGGCTGACTTTATCGATTATATAGGAAACGGACTGGATCTGGGCTTTTTTACTACAGCCCTGTATATCGTGAATTTTTTTATAGCTCTTACGATCATATTTCTGGAAAGAAAAAATCCGGCATCCACGCTTGCGTGGATAATGATACTGTTTCTTCTTCCCGTGATAGGGATATTGTTTTATTTTTTCCTTTCACAGAATATCGCCAGAAAAAAGATATTCAGACTTACCAGAGATGAAGAAAGACTTGTTACAAGTTCTCTCAAAAAACAGAACTATGCTATCGAGAACGGGACTTATGAGTTCACCACATATGAAGCAGATATGTGGAAGGATCTGATAAGGCTGAATCAGCTTTATGGCAGGGCATACTTTACTCAGGACAACAAAACGGACATATTCACAGACGGGAAAGAAATGTTTGCCAGTCTTCTCAAGGATATAGAAAATGCTAAAGATACCATAAATATCATGTATTTTATAATAAAACCCGATGCCGTAGGCAGAGAACTGATCGACTTACTTACAAAAAAAGCGGCTCAGGGAGTAAGGGTGAGGCTCCTTGTCGATGCTTTGGGAAGCAAGAGGATAAACAGGATATTCCTCAGGGAATTCACAGATGCCGGAGGAGAGTTCGCTTTGTTCTTTCCGCCGAAACTGAAATTCATAAACATCAGGCTGAATTACAGGAATCACCGCAAGCTGGTAGCGATAGACGACAGCATAGGATATATCGGAGGTTTCAACATAGCGAAAGAATATCTTGGCCTGAAAAAGAAATTCGGATACTGGAGAGATACACACCTTCGCATGATGGGTGGGTGCGTGCAGGATATAAATGCCAGGTTCCTTCTGGACTGGAGATTTGCAGCCAAAGAGCAGGTAGAGGTGTCAAAGGTGTTTTTTACGCCTCCGATGGTGGCCGGAAATATGGGAGTCCAGATCGTTTCGGGAGGACCGGATACAGAGCATGATGAGATAAAACGTGCTTTGATGAAGATGATCACTTCCGCTGCGAAGAGGATATATATACAGACTCCTTATTTCGTTCCGGATGCACCGATACTGGAATCACTGAAAATGGCTTCGCTTTCGGGAGTGGACGTAAAGGTCATGATACCATGCATGCCTGATCATGTGTTCGTATACTGGGCAACGTATTCCTATGTCGGGGAGCTTCTGAAGGACGGAGCCAGGGTATTTATATATGATAACGGATTCCTTCATGCAAAGACCATGACTGTTGACAGTGAAGTGGCGACAGTCGGCTCCACAAATTTCGACAGCCGAAGTTTCCAGCTGAATTTTGAAGCTAATGCTTTCATGTATGATGCAGATGTCACAAAAAGGCTGGAAAATATATTCGAAAACGATCTTATGCACTGCCATGAACTTACGCTGCGTGAATATAACCAAAGGTCACTGCTGATCAAATTCAAGGAAGCGATTTCAAGACTGCTGTCGGCTATTTTATAGAGAAGAGAGGAAATTATTTTGCGAAGATTTTTAAATCCGTGGACTATAGTGCTTTTATTGCTTATGGCATATTTTTCATTCCGGGACAATGCGTTTTCAAGTCCGGGTGAATGGTTCATAAGCATCGTCATAATGCTGCCAGGCATAGTCATAGGACTTTCTTTCCATGAATATGCCCATGCGGTCACCGCGTGGAAACTGGGTGACGATACTCCGAAAATTCAGGGAAGGGTAACTATAAACCCTGCCGCCCATATAGATGCTATAGGAATGATCGCACTGATATTCGTCCGTTTCGGATGGGGCAAGCCAGTCCAGATCAACCCGGGAAATTTCAAAAACCCAAGAAGAGACGATCTCATAGTTTCTGTTGCCGGAGTCATCATGAATTTCATAGTGGCCCTGATCTTCACCTTTGTTCTGAAATTTTATGTCGCGGCGGCAGGCTACTCATACATATCCGCCGGTATGGGCGGCACTGTCTGGCTGATGATATTCTATGTCATATATATAAATCTTATACTTATGATATTCAATCTTCTGCCTATACCGCCGCTTGACGGCTTCAACATAATAACAGAGATATTCAATCTTAAAAGGACAGACTTTTATTACAAGATCTATGACAAAGGTTTTATTATACTTATGGTCCTGATACTGCTGAATTTTACAGGAAGGATACTTACGCCCGCAGTTAATTTCTTCCTTGGGCTCCTCAGTAATATCACCCCGTTGCCCTTCTATTGATATAAGGCAGCTTATGACGGCTCTTCGGGGCCGTTTTTGTGCGGCATATATAAGGAATGTGAAAGTTTAATGAAATTTACATATTTTCACAATTGGCAGAAAGACGGATGATATAATTGAAAAACCGATAAAGTATACTTGGAGGAAAGGTTAGAGAGTTATGGAAATGCTGAAAAAAAGGGGAAAAATCAAATTTCTGAGTTTTCTGCTGACAGTGTGCCTTACAATGACTGTATTCCCGCTTGCAGGCGGGAAAGTTTACGCTGCGGACGAAAGCAGCGCTGACGATCAGCAGAGCACTGTTCAGAGTGTCACGACACAGGATGTCACTGCAGTTGAAGCAAAGATAATACATTCTGATAACACAACTACTGATTATTCAACGCTTCAGGGGGCAATAACCGCTGTAAATAATCATGAGACCATACAGCTGCAGAGTGATGTGGCCAGTGCTGTAACGGTTGAAAATAAGAGCGGTGTATCATTTCTGATCGATCTAAACGGAAAAAGTATCAACAGTGACGGTACGGCAGTAACTATCAGCAGCGGCAGCGTCGGCTTTTATGGAGGTACTGTTGCGAGCACCGGTGACGGCAATGCAGCAATAACTGTAGCATCTTCCGGCACTCTGCTGGATGCTTCTTCATATTCGGGATCACCCGGATCACAGACTGTGACTTTCGGAGCCCGACATACATATACTGTAACTGCTTCGGTTTCCCCGTCTTCAGGTCTCGGGGGCACACTTGGATTGAATATAAACAGGGCAGCCAGCATAACAGTCTCCTACGGCGATTCGTTCACTTATTCTGCATTGCCGTCCGACGGATATACGCTTATGTCGGTACAGGTAAACGGCAGTACTGCAGGATCTTCTGCAAGCGGTACAGTGACATGGGTCACTCAGAATACTGCTGTGACTGCGAATTTTGAAAGGACAGGCCTTTTCATAATGCTGGATGCCGGACATTACGCAGGCTATAATAAAGGATATGCCGGTACGGGATATTATGAGGGAACCCGGATGTGGAAGCTGCATCTTTATATTATACAGGCACTGGATGCATATCCCGGTGTGGTAGTGGATCAGACAAGAGCGACAAATAATACCACATGGTCGACAACCATACAGGCATCCCAAAGAGCCGCAAAGGCAAAGGGCTACGATCTTCTGCTTTCTCTTCATTCGAATGCTGCCAGCAATAAGAGCACAGATTACGTGGTGGCCATAGTATCTGTTAAATCCACAGTAAGCACTATATCCAGAGGCCTGGGACTCAGCCTGGCTAAAAAGGTACGGACTACTATGGGCACCAGTCAGTCTGCACGGACATATACACGCACCCAGAGCGACGGACAGGACTATTACGGCATCAACAGAGTGGCAGCCAGCTTCAACGTGCCTGCCATAATACTCGAACATTCTTTCCATACCAATAAATATGCCGCCACCTGGCTGATGAGCAACAGCAACCTTCAGAAACTGGCAGCTGCCGAAGCAAAGGCCATAGCTTCATATTACGGCGTATCAACCACCGGGGTCATGGCAGCGCCTAAGACGCCTGGCAAATTCAATGCTTACGGGACTCGGTACACATCTGCAAAAGTCAAATGGAGCCGTGCAGCCGGAGGCAGCGGATATCAGATATACCGAGCCACCAGCAGATACGGGACATATACCAAAGTAAAAACCACAACCGCATATTCATACACAAATACAGGACTTGTCTGCGGCAAAACATATTATTATAAAGTGAGAGCATACAGGAAAACTGCTTCCGGAACCAAATACGGCAGTTACACATCTGTGAATGCGGCGAAACCCCGACCGGCAAAACCGGCAGGCCTCAAACTTTATTCCGGCTACAGGAAAGTCACTCTGAAATGGAGTCCGGTCAGCGGAGCTACCAGATATCAGGTATACCGCGCCACGAGCAAAAGCGGCAAATATAAACGGGTAGCCACTGTCAAGAGCGGTAAATATACGAATAAAAAGCTGAAAAAGAACAAAAGATATTATTATAAGATAAGGGCTTACAGAACGAGCGGAGACGTAAGGACATACGGAGATTTCTGTTCAGTCAGGAGCAAAGTGGCGAAATAAACCGCGTGCCGGCAGCCGCCGGACCGGGAAGATGATATTGCAGGAAGGCAGACAGCAACTGCCTTCCTTTTTTGATGCGCTAATTACTGAATCAAAATATATTTTTTTACCAGAAAAGCCGGTAGAATGAATGCATACAGTAACATTATCAGCACTCTAATAAGATGAGTGCCAAAAAAGTGTTTACTTTTTGTCCGGGAACAGTTAAAATAAATTTATGGAAACAACACTTATCAAAAGGTGAATATATAGGAGGTATAAATATGAATCTGGAAAAATTTACACAAAAAGCTCAGGAAGCTATAATAGAATGCCAGAACATAGCAGTAGACGAAGGCCACCAGCAGCTTGACGGAGAGCATCTGCATCTGGCTCTGATGCTGCAGAACGAGGGACTGATACCAAAGCTGGTAAAATATATGGAAATAGATACTGGGAAAATAACAGGCGAATTGCAGGCAGAAATGGAAAAACTGCCCAAGGTTGCCGGGGCAGGGGACAACATGTATTCCACAAGACGTCTGAACCAGCTGTTTATTAATGCAGAAAAAACAGCGCACGATTTCAAGGATGAATTTGTCAGCGTGGAACATCTGTATCTGGCGCTTCTGGATGAAAGAGGAACTCCTTCGGCTAAGATCTTCAGCAAATACGGGATCACAAAAGAAAAATTCCTGGAGGCTCTTACGAAAGTAAGGGGCAGTCAGAAGGTGACCAGCCAGAATCCGGAAGTCCAGTATGAAGCGCTGGAAAAATACGGCAGGGATCTGGTCCGGATGGCAAAAGACGGAAAACTGGATCCTGTTATCGGCAGAGACGATGAGATACGTCATACCATACAGATCCTTTCCCGGAGAACGAAGAACAATCCTGTGCTGATAGGAGAACCGGGAGTAGGCAAGACCGCAGTGGTGGAAGGACTGGCTCAGCGTATACTTGCAGGAGATGTGCCGGAGGGACTCAAGGATAAAACCATATATGCTCTGGATATGGGCTCTCTTATTGCGGGAGCAAAATTCAGAGGCGAATTCGAAGAGCGTCTGAAGGCTGTTCTCAACGAGATCGAGAAATCCGAAGGCCGGATCATCCTTTTCATCGACGAACTGCATAATATAGTGGGCGCAGGCCGTACGGAAGGCTCGATGGATGCGGGAAACCTGCTGAAACCAAAGCTTGCCAGAGGGGAGCTTCACTGCATAGGAGCTACTACTCTGGACGAATACAGAAAACATATAGAAAAAGACGCCGCTCTGGAGAGGCGTTTTCAGAAAGTGCTGGTGGATCAGCCTACTGTAGAAGATACGATATCTATCCTGAGAGGCCTTAAAGAACGATTCGAGATACATCACGGCGTAAAAATAACGGATAATGCTCTTATAGCATGTGCTACTTTATCCGACAGGTATATCAGCGACAGATTCCTGCCTGACAAGGCTATCGATCTGATGGATGAGGCTGCATCAAAGATACGAATGGAAATAGACAGCATGCCTGTTGAACTGGATCAGATCAGCCGAAAGATAATGCAGCTTGAAATAGAGAAGCAGGCTATGAGCAAGGATAAAGACGGCACATCACAGAAACGGCTGGAGAATATAGAAAAAGAGCTGGCAGAACTGAAAAATGAGAACGATTCCATGCGCACGCAATGGGAGAGCGAAAAAAAGACCATAAGCGAGCTTAAGGGAACCAAGCAGCAGATAGAAGAAGTAAAACTTCAGATAGAAGAAGCCGAAAGGAATTATGATCTGGAGAAGCTGGCACAGCTCAAATACGGCAGTCTGCCCGAACTTGAAAAGAAACTTGTCGAAGATAAGGAGCAGGCAGCGGAGGCCAAAGACGCACGTCTGCTTAAGGAAGAAGTGACTGAAGAGGAGATCGCCGAAGTGGTTTCAAAATGGACAGGCATACCTGTGAGCAGACTGGTGGAGACCGAAAAGGAAAAGCTGCTCAGACTGCCAGAGATACTGCACAAAAGGGTAATAGGGCAGGAAGAAGGTGTGCAGGCTGTTTCCGAGGCCATACTCAGAGCAAGGGCGGGACTCAAGGACGAAACCAGACCGATGGGTTCATTCATATTCCTTGGGCCTACCGGCGTGGGAAAGACTGAACTTGCAAAAGCACTTTCAGAAGCTCTTTTCGATTCGGAAAAAAATATGATACGTATCGACATGTCGGAGTATATGGAGAAGCACTCCGTATCGAGACTTGTAGGGGCGCCTCCGGGATACGTAGGCTATGATGAAGGCGGACAGCTGACAGAGGCAGTAAGGAGAAAGCCTTACTGCGTGATACTGTTCGATGAGATAGAGAAAGCCCACCCGGATGTATTCAATATTCTTCTGCAGCTGCTGGATGACGGAAGGCTGACAGACAATCAGGGAAGGACAGTTGACTTCAAAAATACTCTGATAATAATGACTTCCAATATAGGGAGCGCTTATCTGACTGAAAATATCAGAGAGGACGGCTCGATTTCAGAGGAAGTGAAAGAACAGGTAATAAGCGATATGAAGCATCAGTTCAGGCCTGAATTCATAAACAGGATAGACGACATAGTCGTCTTCAGCCCTCTTACAGAGGAAGAGATCGGCAGGATCGTAGATATATCCATGGGTGAAATAGAAGAAAAGCTTGCTGAGAAGAACATAAAACTGAGACTTACGGACGCCAGCAAGAAGCTTATCGCAAAAGAAGCATACTCGCCTGTATACGGTGCAAGGCCTGTTAAGCGTTATATCCAGAAGAATATAGAAACTGAGATCGCGCGAAGGATAATAAGCGGCGAGATAAAAGAGGGCGAAGAAGTTACTATCGACAACAAGAACAACAAACAGGATTTCACCTCCAGATAAGACTTCAGAGAGAGATCAAGGCAGAAACAGAATGTCTGCAGGCTTGTTTGAGTTCTGTTTTGCAAAACAATTGAACACTTATGTAACTATGTTTATTGAAATCGAATTATTTTGTGATATATTTATGTTAGCAGCGGCTAACTGATGAATATATCACAGATAATCGAGTGAGTATCATATAAATTATTTTCAGAAAGAGGGAAGTAACATGAGCAGTAATTTGATAAAAGAATATCTTCAGGTTCAGGCGATAAAAAAAGCACTGTCTTATATGAAAAGCGATCCGGATAAGAATCTGCCCAAACT
>Ga0268263_1000321_pt1 | contig 93260 bp, 84 predicted proteins | sample Biomet5_FD_190358 | JGI IMG/M metagenome (GOLD analysis project Ga0268263, IMG submission 190358) | Microbial communities from bioreactor (seeded with sewage sludge) at LBNL, California, USA - Biofuel metagenome 5 (SPAdes) (version 4) | ecosystem: Engineered > Bioreactor > Anaerobic >... | reverse complement strand
TTTTCATCTGGTTGACTGCCAAATCACGCAACAATACCAATCTCTCTGACTGTGCTTTCCCTTGCTCAATCAATACGGCATTATAGCTTTCCATATTTGATAATACCAGTAGTTGATTAAGATTTGCATCATCACGCATATTCCCTTTTTTATCGGGATTCGTTTCTCGCCATTGCTTTGCGGTTATTCCGAACAAAGCAACATTCAGCATATCCGCTTCATTGGCATATGTATAGGCAATCTGCTCTTTCGTCAGCTCTGGCGGAATCAGATTTTCCTTAATTGCATCGGTATGAATACGATAATTTAATTTTGATATTTCCCTGTTAAGATTCCAGTTCAGTGACAAACGACTGTTTTCATCCGTTTTTATTCTTTGATAATCTTTAATAATGTACAGCTTGAACTCAGCCGATATCCATGATGCAAACTCAAAGGCGATATCTGAATGTGCATAAGTCCCACCATATCGTCCCGCTTTTGATATAATTCCTATCGCTGAAACATTATTTATCCACTTAGATGGAGACATTGTAAAAGCATTAAGTCCCGCCTGGTTTCTAAACCCCTCGAATTCGAGGGGTTTAAAATCCGGATTATGAAGACTCTCCCACAAACCGAGAAATTCTAAAGTATCCCGGTTTCGCATCCAATTGCAAATTGTCGCATTCGGATCATCGCTTCTGTACTTAGCAATATCTGTTAATGAAATGAATTCATTCTGAAAATCGTTTGTGTAAATTCCGATTTCGATACCTTTTGCATGTATTGTTTCAATAACTATTTACAGTTTAAAAAACATCTTTGACAAAACCATTATACTGAGCAATGTTCTCTTGGAATCGGCAAGGCACAGAGGCCGTGCGTACAGGCGTGTCCCGGTTCAATTACAGCTTTGCTGCCGTGATCTTACGCATGTGAAACAGTGCTTATAAATAGAATAATGAAATTCCTTACGGCTTTACTGTTGTAACCTTCCCTGTGGAAGCGGAATAATAGACGATGCTTGAACTCGTGTAGTATTTATTCCCGCTCAGTTTAATGACGCAGGCGCCCTTCATCTTCATGTAATCAATTTCTCCGGACGCATTCATATATACCGTGAACTCGGAAGCATTGCCGACGTTCGACCTGAATTCGTTTACAAATGAAGAACAGTCTATTTTCTGAGACTTGCCGTTTACATAGACGCTTATATATGGATTTGACGCCGTCAGATTTATATTGCTGTTTGCCAGAGTTGCCCCGGAAGGAAGATTCTCCGCCAGGAACTGTTTGAACATGCCGGCAACGATCCCGAAATTTGCCGTGACTTCACTTTCATCGGCTGGATCTGCCTTGAGAGAACTGTATGATAAAGAACTGCTGCCTTCACCAACCGTATATTTTCCCTTCAGATAGGTAACTGTAATTTCATCCTGTGACACATATATGAGTTTGCTTACCTTGCTGCTGCTGTATTCCACAGCGTTGACGTTTCCATTTGTCTCAGCCAGATCAGCGATTTCTTTTATTTCACCGGCTGTGGCCGAATCGCCGACCGGATCACCCTTTCCATATTTTTCCGAAGCCAGAGTCTGCGCCGCCAGCACACATTGACGGCATTCACTTATCGCGGCCTTCTGGTTTGATTTTTTGATCCAGCCGGTCAGGGACGGTATAAGAATTGCCGCCAGAATAGCCAGTATTACCAGTACCACTATGACTTCTACAAGAGTAAATCCTTTTTTATAATTATTTTTTTTACCATATTTCATGACTGTCACCTCAAATATCTCATCACTTTTAGTATAGCATACAAACGCAAACCGGTACTGACTGTGCACAAACAAAATAATATTATTTTCATTTTAATCGCTTAAAAATGACGACCCGGTTTGTCAAACCAGGTTCAATTTTACCGGCAGACCGCCAAAAATTCGTACTGCGAGATTTTCCCAAAACATGCATCTAATATAGTAAAAGGGGAAAAATATATATTAATGCAGTGCAATACTGCCTGCGGGCAGTATTGCCGGACATGATCTGACATCCAGGCCGGCATTCATGTCAGATCATGCATACAACACAGAAAGGATAATGAAAAATGACGGAAACTATAACTGAAAAAGCACCGGCTTTTGTGATAATGTACAGTGATACGCATCCATTTTCCAAAATCATGTATGCTTCGGCAATGGAATAGAATGACAACATAACAGTTTCAATTAAAACGACATGGGTATATTATATGCGGATACCGTTAATATCTCAATCTAACAATCTATTACACACACCAAAGCAGCGATCTGTCAGAGACCGCTGTTTTGGCGTACCGAATCGGCGTATAATTGTAATATGCAATATTTATCCATGTGATATAATATTTATTCAAGATGTGCGAATTTACTGAATATATGTTCGACAACTTGACACTATCTATATGTTCGAACAGATTGACATTTATGGTAGTAAATGGTAAAATGCATGGACTGTAAATATGTGTTATTACTTTAGGAGAAAAAATGAGCATATTATTTATGATTTTAGGTATCATAGCTTTTATTATGTATCTGCTTTATGATTTGGATTCTATAAAACACATAAACAGAGTCTTCCACAAGTTTTTTGGCGGAGGAATTGTATTGCTCATTGTTTCTACCGCCGGCATATTTGCAGGAAGTTATCAGGCCTTACATCCAGCTATTGCAAGGATCATACTGTGCGGCATACCTGCGGGAATCTTTTTCGCACTGCTGGTCTATACGTTATTTTTTGCCCTGCCGTTTGATGAAGTATATCTGAATGCGGATACAGGGCCGGCCAGAGTATGTAAAACCGGAATGTATGCACTTTGCCGCCACCCGGGAGTGCTGTGGCTGACAGGATTCTACATTTTCCTTGCCGCTGCTGTACCGACAGCATCGGCTGTCACTGCTTACATTCTTTTTTCGGCACTCAACATTTTATATGTTGTATTACAGGATGTATGGACCTTTCCCAGGACTTTCAGTGAATACGGAGAATACAAGAAAGAAACTCCCTTCCTGCTGCCCACGTATAAAAGCCTGTGCTGCTGCATCCAGACACTGCGAGGATAGACTATGAGATTTAAGGATAAACTGAAGAAACTATCTCACGAAGAGATATGGCGCGAATACTGCGGATTCCTTGATTTATCTATGGACCAGTATATGCATATACAGAACCGGCTCATGGATGAACAGTTTTCGCTGTGGAAAAATTCAGGTCTCGGCAAAGCCCTTCTCAAGAACCGGGATCTGGCAGATACAGATGAATTCAGAAAGTCTTTTCCACTTACAAAGTATGAAGATTACGCTGATATTCTGCTGCTCAAAAGAGGCGATATGCTTCCCGCAGAACCTGTGATCTGGCTGCAGACTACCTGGGAAGGCGGCATACACCCGGTGAAGGTGGCACCCTACAGCCAGGGAATGCTGAATACATATAAAACCAATGTCATAGCCTGCATGATACTCGGTACCAGCAGGATGAAGGGGCAGTTCGATGTAAAGAACACCGACTCCTTTCTGTATGCGCTGGCTCCGCTGCCGTATGCTACCGGGCTGTATCCGCGTGCACTCAATGATGAAATAGATATACAGTTCATGCCGTCCGTAAAAGAAGCCGAGAAGCTTTCCTTCAGCGAACGCAATAAAAAGGGATTCAAAATCGGCATGTCCAAAGGCATAGATTATTTTTTCGGACTGGGAAGCGTCGCTTACTTTGTGAGCCTGGCTCTCTCATCCATGACAGGCGGCGGCAGCTCTTCGAAAAAGCACATATCGATGTCGCCGGCAACAATCTGCCGCTATCTCCGGGCGCGCCGCATATGCAGGCGCGAAGACCGTTCGATCATGCCGAAAGACCTGTTCGATCTCAAGGCCTTCATGGTGGCCGGCACCGACAATAACTGCTACAAGGACGATCTCGAAGACTTGTGGGGTATCCGCCCGATGGAACTTTTTGCCGGGACTGAACCGTCGATAATCGGTACGGAGACATGGACCAGGAACGGAATGTACTTCTTTCCCGACACCTGCTTCTATGAATTTATTCCTTTGGATGAATTGAAAAAAGAATCACTTGACGATACATATATGCCAAAAACCTGCCTCATGAACGAGGTCGTGCCCGGAGAGACATATGAACTTGTAGTCTCCGTGCTTAAGGGAGGCGCTTTCATGCGCTACCGTGTAGGCGACATGTATCGCTGCGCGGGACTTGAAAGCAAGCAGGATCAGACCAGCATCCCCCGTTTTTACTATACCGACCGTGTTCCGGATATTATCGATATAGCCGGTTTTACAAGGATCTCGGAAAAAGAGATCTCTTCCGCGCTCAAACTTTCAGGACTGCCGATCCGCAGCTGGACGGCCGCCAAGCAGTTCAACGAAAACGGCAAGCCTTTCCTGCATCTGTTTGTTGAAATAGAGTCAGGCGCATTGCAGTCAAGAGTAGTCAGCAGAGAAATAATCAGGGACCAGCTCTCTATATATTTCAAATACGTGGACAATGACTACAAAGACCTGAAGCTAATCCTCGGTATGGACCCGCTCGAAGTCACCATACTGAAATGCGGCACTTTCGAGTATTATCAGCAGAACAACCCCACCGCGATCCGCAGTGTAAACCCAGCTTCACATGAGCTTAGAGAATTATTGGACGGTGAAAAAAAATGTCAAGCAACTTCATACTGATCCCGAGCATAGCCTTCTGCTGTTATACGTTTCTATTACTGGCATTTATAGCAGCCAAGAAAACGCCGGAAGTAAAAGCTTTTATATTTGCACTTGCCTGCTGCCTCCTCTGGACCGGCGGCTCGACACTGATGCGCCTGGAAGCGTGGCCCGGCATCAAAATATGGTACGATATTTCCCTGGCGGGGCTCTTTCTCCTCGCCTGGGCAATGTATTTGTTCATACTTATTTTCACCGGCAGAAAGCCATCGCTCGTCAGCCATTTATGGCTGTGCCTGGTAATCGCCATGACGGTGTTCAACAGCATCACCGGTCTGCTACTGAAAGCGCCGTCAGCCGTCGCGACAGCCGACGGCATAAGTTTCGAATATTCCATCGGCTGGCCGGTCATTATATTTTTCATAGTATGCGGCGGAATAATATTCAACACCTTTTACAATATTGCCTTAGCCTGGCGAAAAAATGAAATATTAAAAAGGCAGCTGAAGCCGCTGATCGCCGGCATAGCCAGCATTTTCCTTATGCAACTCCTGCTGCTCCTGCCGCAGATGAACGGCTTCCCCATCGATGTCTTTTCTGCGCTCGTAATGGTCATATGTTTCATATATGCACTGTATGAAAGGCACCTGATCAGGATGACTCTCCTTATTTCCAAAGGCGCCTGCTATGCCGCGAGCGCGATATTTGCCGCCGCGATATTTTCCAACTGCATCCGGCCGCTGGAGAATTTTTTTCAGGCAAACCTTTCTGATATCATTAAGGATGAAACTCTTATAATATCGATAATGTTCACTGTTTTTACAGTCTGCATGTATTACATTATGAAGCTCTTCATAGACAAGGTATTCATCAAGGATGAATACATTCGCGCCAGCACGATAAAGGATTTCAGCGAGAATGTTTCCAGCACATTGAGAATCGATGAGATACTGGACAGGGTCATTTCGGTCATCAATGATACCATACAGGCCGACAGCGTATACGTCTTCATAGAGGACAGCAGCGATTCCTACTACAAAATCGTGCGCAGCCTCAGTCCTCTCGACGACAGGTCTGTATGCCTCAAGAATGACAACCCTCTGATAGAATATCTCTCCAGGCGCAGCGAGTGCATACTCTATGCAGACTTCCAGCGGCTCTCCGCATGGAAATCCATGTGGGAGGAAGAGAAAAACAGCCTGAATCAGCTGGGCATCCAGTGCTTTGCACCTCTGAACGACGACGAAGGCCTTATCGGCATCATTGCAGTTTCCAGGCAGTATTCCAAAAGCAGAATAACCTATGACGACATAGATTTTCTTTCTTCCGTAAGCTCCATTGCTTCCATTGCCGTAAAGAACTCGCAGCTGTATGAGAAAGCCTACATGGAGGCCCGCACAGACGAACTCACAGGCCTGCTGAACAGAAAGTATTTCTATGAGACCCTCAAAAACGAATGCAGCAACCTGCACAAGGACTCGCTTTCGCTGGTCATCATGAGCATTGATGACTTCAAGCTTTACAATCAGCTATACGGCAACATTGAAGGCGACCGTGCCCTGAAAAGAATTGCTGCGATAATCTCTGCAAGCGTCGGCGACAACGGCTATACATCAAGATACGGCAACAAGGAATTCGGAATAATCCTGCCGGGATACGACGTTCTTTCCGCGCGCAACCTCACGTATTCAATAAGCCAGCAGATCATGAATCTGAACAAATCCGACGCGGAATACGCCCTGAAGATTCTCACGATGAGCTGCGGCATCAGTTCCATTCCCTATGATGCTTCATCAGATCAGGAGCTTCTCAGCAATGCCGACATGGCGGTATTCCAGGTAAAGAGAAACGGCAAAAACGGCATCATGATCTATTCAGGGCATCAGGAAAAAGGCGGAGCTCTGGAAACTGCCGAGGACAAACATGAAGATGTTTACTCCGAATACGCCCCTACCATCTACGCCCTGACTGCGGCCATAGATACAAAGGACCATTACACATTCAACCATTCAAACAATGTAGCCTACTATGCCTGTGAACTTGGCTATGCCTACGGACTCAACGATGATTCCGTCGAAATACTGCGTGAGGCCGCCCTCCTGCATGACATAGGCAAGATCGGCATACCCGAAAACATTCTGAACAAACCGGGCAAACTTACTGCCGAGGAATTTGAAGTAATGAAACGGCATGTGGAGAATTCCGTGGGTATCATAAGGCACCTGCCGTCCCTTGATTATTTGATACCTGCCGTTATCGGACATCACGAAAGATATGACGGAAAGGGCTATCCGCGGCGCACGGCCGGTGAGGACATTCCGCTGCTGGCCAGGATATTATGCATCGCAGATTCCTTTGATGCCATGATTTCATCCAGGTCATATAAGGAACCGTTCCCTGTCGAGTATGCTCTCAGCCAGCTTTCAAAGTGTTCCGGCTCGCAATTCGATCCCCGGCTGGCGGAGCTTTTCATAACACTTGTCAATGACGGCAAAGTACAGCCGAAAGAGCCGGAGAAATGATGCTGCCTTTTCATTTTCCGCGGCTAATAACTGAAGATTGCTTATGTCATTAACAGAATCAATATATTCATCGAGTTTTTCCTCAGATACACCCTGTTCTCTGAGATACGACTTAGTGAATTTACTCTTTGGGTACATATGATCTTCATGAAATTTATTGCTGAAATCAAGTGAAGGGTAAAGTAACATAAGCGTTGAAAGTGTATCACTTTTCCCATATTTCAATTTAAGAATATATTCATCAATATCTTCTTCAGTAAATTGAATAGATTTATTAGTTCCTTTAAATCTCTCTATGATTTTATCGACAGGAAAATCATTAAACCCATTGGACCTAATAATATCACGAATTGGTCTTATCACATTATCCGGTTGGCCACTAAATGCTTTCTTAAGAAGTGATCTTATTAACCACTTCTTTATCTTATTCCTATTGTCTTTTGTCGTTCCAGAGTCCACAAAATTATCCGGCATCCCTTTTGTAAGAAGATAATATGCAATCGGAATAAGTGCATTATTCGAGGTTAGTGTTTCTCCAGAATATCCAAACGATGATACAAGAATCACGGATTGCTTTATTGCTTTTTTAATGTCATCCCAGCGCGCTTCAATTTTCATCATATTAGTTTTATTAAAGTTATCCACCTTAAATGCTATATTAGAAAAATCCGTAAGCACTAACGCTGTTTTTAATACAAAATCTTTATTAATTCTAAATCCATCACCAATAGCATTAATATCATCAACAAATTCTATTATTTCCTCTCTAGCATCGTGATTTTCCCATTGTGCTGATGCTATAGAAAGCAAGAGATCTGAATAGCTTAGCTTTGTCCCCCCGCTATTAACTCTTATGAAAATATTAAGGACCTTATCAAGTTTCTCAGTTTTTTCTTTGTAATAACTTATCGTTCCAGCTTTATTGATAACATTATATAGTCGTGAGAGGGCATTAATAGCAAATTTATATTGTTCTTTTGTATAATCAAATTCCTCAGAATAACTTATATTTTCACCAACATATAACGCAATCCCTGTTTAAATTTAAAAGATTTTCCACTTGCCATTAACTCCTCTAAATATTCACGCCAATATGTCTTTAATCCCAGGAAATTATCATCTAGCAAACATATTTTTTTCCGTTTTTGGTCAACAAAGTCGCTTAACCCCATGTGCCTCACAACCCTGCTATACTTTTGATTAACGCAGAATTTGCATTTGCGAAAGCAGCCTCTTGTAAGGAAGCCAATAGAATAATCAGTATATTCTTTGAACTGCACCATGAATTTTTTTTTATCAAAATCAGCCCCAGTATTTTCCGCATTCTGCTGTACCCTTAAAACTTCACTATTAATCCACTTATCATATAAATTGTAATCCGGGATATGGTACTCTATTTCTGGTTCTAACCGTTTCGCCTTATCAAAATAAAAACCTGTTCCTCCAAAATGGATGCGTTCAGATTCTTCAATACCCTCAGGGAACGGTGTATCAGTAAATACCTTAGAAATAAAAACATGATCATAATCATCAAGATTATCATAATTCATCAATAATTCAGTATCAGCGCCCTTATCTTTCCAATATCCAGAAATCTTTTCGGAAGCTAAATTTGGGAATCTATGTTTTGACCTTTCAATTAAATCCGCATCAATTATGCCTACCTTCATTCTTTCTCCTTATTAACTGAATCTATTTGATTACATTTAGTTTATTATGCATTCAATTGAATCATTCTATTCTTTATTATTTTATCATAATGTTGCCGCTGATTCATCACTTCAAAGTTATCTTTAAAATTGTTTCTGTACTAGTACCAGTTAATAATAGCATCTATACTATTATGTGCATATACAAATAATGCCTCATACACCTAGAAAGTTATGTATTTCATGCAGATATGAGCAAAACAAATAAAAGTGAGTCCATATAAAAACCAAATCATATCATGAACTTATGGAAGAAGCGCAGGACAACCTGACGACGAAAATCATCGACGACAATATCGATGATGCCTGGTTCGATGAACCGATATAAATGATGTGATAAGAATAACATTTGAAGAAGCATACGATATACTAAATGCAATCGAAAGGCAAAAAATTTCACAGGCAGTTTGTTACGGAAACGATAATCCCGTAAAGGGAGAAGCAAGAGAAGCTTTTTATAACGAAATTAAGAAAACGGATGGTGCTGATCAATACGGCATAATGGAACAGATGCAGGAAAAGCTGAATTACAAGATTATGGACGATAACGGCTATTAAACGGTATCACCTCGATCTCGTCCTCACCGAGTACGACGCTGAGGCTCGACCCCGTGTCCCAGGCAACCATGACAGAGCCGATATCATCCACACCGCGAACTGTTCCCTCAGTACCGACCGGCGGTGCCTGAACGTCATCCATCTTCAAAAGACGGATCCTCATTCCCGCGCGGTATGTCATTTTTATCCTTTCGACCTCAGATCTATTCATCATATTACGTCCCTTCTTTCACAACCCATTATGCCGTGAAAGAGGATCTCTGTAAGCGGGGCAAATAAAAACTGCCTTGTTAAGAAAGGCAGCCTTCATCCATTATAAAAAGTATTGGTGCGACTGGAGGGAGTCGAACCCTCAATCTCTCACGAGCAACGGATTTTAAGTCCGTCTTGTATGCCAGTTCCAACACAGTCGCATTTTACGTAATACAAGTTATTGTTAGATCAAGTCAAAATGCCTGAATGCATCCATGATCGCGTCTTCCTTCTTAGGTGTACACATAGGTACTCTGCCTTCTCCGGAGCCGACATTATAATTTTTACGCTTATCTATACCGACCTTGCCCTTTATCTGACTAATGTAAAGTGTTGATACCTTGAATCCATATTTCTCTTCGACCCACTTCTTGACGTTTCCATATGTCGGTTTTTCATCAGGTTCAAACTTCCCCTGATCTAGAGAAATCCCCTCTAAATCAACGTTTATGGATACCATCTCATCATCGTTTGTGCATTCCTTAACGAGTAGAGCGCACGTTTCAACGTGCCTTGTCCATGGGAACATGTCTACCGGCGTAGCTTCGCTGAATTCATATCCGTTCAGGCACAGTATCTTAATGTCGCGCGCCAGTGTAGCCGGATCACATGATACATATATTATTCTTTCCGGCCCGGCGAGGACCGCGGCTTCGAGAAGCTCCGTCCGGCATCCGGCCCTGGGCGGATCGACTATCACCACATCTGCATTACAGGCGGTGCTGATCACTGCTTCATCATACTTTTTATTTTCCGCACCTTCTCCGTTCCCTGCGGCCATGATCTCCGGCAGAACTTTCTCTGCCATCCCGCATATATACCTGGTATTGACGACACCGTTGAGGACGGAATTGCGGTTGGCGTCCAGCACGGCCTGCTTCACTGATTCGATCCCCAGCACGCTCCCCGCTTCGCCGGCGCACCATAAACCGATGGTCCCGGTGCCGCAGTAAAGATCAAGGATATTTTCTTTACCTGTCAGCGCCGCATATTTTCGTACCGTATCATACAGCTTTACGGTCATTTCCGGATTCACCTGGGCAAAACTCTGCGGCGATATCTCCAGTTCCAGATCGCCGAGTCTTTCTTTCATGACTGCCGCTCCGGCAGCGACTTCGATGTCCTGCAGTCTCGGTCTCACATTCTTCCTGTATCTTCCGTCTCCTCCGCCTGCTGAGCGCAGACCGCTCTTGTCTATGATGATGCTCTCCAGAGAATACCCTGCTTCATATATGCTCTGATCGAGTGCGGCGGCAAGTCCCCCGAGGTCCGCGATCCCGGCGCCGCTGACGGCATCCGGCCGTGCCCCGGCAGCTGCCGCTCCCAGAATTATCATCACCTCGCCTGTACCGAAGGCAGTTCTGACTGTCATAGTATCGAAAATCATTTCTCCGCCTTTTCCTGATATACTGCCGGGATCCTGCGCCGACAGATAACCGCGCAGCGCGCCTGCGGCCGCCATGGCTGCGCCGGTCTGCACCATGCACGAACTGCAGTCGACAACTGTGTGACTGCCTGCTTTGATAAAGCCGACTTTTATCTGTCCGTCGTGCAGACCGATGTGCATGACGGCTTTGTTCCTGTAAGCGTACGGCTTCTCCATGGCGACTATCTGACCGATCTTCGCTTCCCGTATACCGCCGATCCTTTTAAGACAGCTGCGCACCTGTTCGGTTTTTATTTCCAGCTGAGCCGCATATCCTGTGCAGGAAAAGGCACAGCCTCCGCATCTGTCAGCTCCAGGACATTCCGGCTCTATCCTCGCAGGCGACGGCTCCTCTACAGATACCATCTCCGCAAAGGCTATATTCTTTGAGGTTTTCGTTATTTCCGCAATTACAGTATCTCCCCTTACCGGGGTCCCGGATACAAAAACGACCAGCCCGTCGACACGTCCTATTCCCTGCCCCCGGTCACTTATATCCGTTATTTCAAGTTTTATCATTCTCCCTTTTTCTATCATTCCTGCCCGCCTTTTTCCATCATTCCTGCCCGCCATCCGAACTGTCTGCGCCCGGATAATTTTCTTTTTTTTATTCTTATCGATACCCTGATCTGATATGGTTTTGATTCTAACACATTTTGCCGTAAAACACGACTTTATACTATATTAATGATCAAAGGCAGAAAGTATTGACTTATTTACATATTTATTATAAATTTAGAATAAATATGGTACTGCTCTTTACTATTCCATATACATCCTATATTTAATAATTTCAGAAACATGCGGGGCAGAAAATGGACGATCGTGATAACCGCGGCAGCTATACTATCAACAGCTTTTCATTCAAATGCATAGTTAAAGAGGACGATGTCTATATTTATGAGCCTTCAGAAGCTATGTTCAGCTTCTTCGGCACCTCTGAGGAAATATACAAAGACGGCATAATCAGCCGCATACGACGCGATATCGGCGATGCCAGTGCCGATGCTGTCAGAAATATAATGCTGGAAAGCGCGGATGAAGGCCGAGACTTCAGACTCGCATATCCTTCTGTCAGAGCCGACGGTTCTGCCTGCAATATGCAGATGGATGCGTACGCTGAAGAACGGACTGATGACGGACAGATATACCGGATCATCGAAATGGATATCACTGACATCACACAGGCCAGAAAAGAAGCCGAAAAGCTCGCCGCAGCCAATACGGCACTGACTGAGGATTCTCCTGTCGGTATAGGATTATACAATATCAAAGGTGATTTCTTCGATCTCATATATACAAATAACGAATACTACCGTGTTCACCACGGCAGCAAAGAGTACTGGGACAGCTTCAGCGGCAGCGATGCCATGAACCGCATCATCCCGGAGGACCGTAACCTGATATATGAAGAATGGAAAAAGGTACTGTACGGCGATACCGGTACTGTATTCGATGCAACTTACAGATGCCGCGGCGAAGACGGCGAACTGCACTGGATCCATCTTCTGGCCAGACTCACTGATGAAGATGAAAACGGCATGCGTAAATGCTACGCATCCTATCTGAATGTCGACAGCGAAAAAAAAGCCGAGGCTACAGCTGCAGGACTGCTGCAGGAAAAACTGGATGACCTTAAAGCGCATGAAGCGCATCTGCAGAAAGAATATTCAGCTGCCCAGGCCGCTAACGATGCTGTATCGGATGTATGCATAGCTGCTCTCAGAGTCAATCTTACTGATAATAAGATAGAAAAATTCTATCTTGGCGGCAAAGACCTCGCCCTGGGATCTCAGTACGAATACGATACGGTGCTGCAGAACTCCATAGACTCGATGCCGCGCGGATGTGACAGAGCAGAATGCATGAAACTTTTTTCGCGCCATGCCCTGATCGATTCGTACAGGGCCGGCGACCCCAATATCACATTCGAATATTTTCTCAGAAACAAATATATACCGGGAGTATGGGCCAGAAGAGAAGTGCGGCTGGTTCAGCGTCCGGACACCGATGAAATAATCGCTTTCGATACGGAAGAAAATATCACCGTCTCGAAAGTCACCAAGATAATGATGAACGAAATCATCGGCAATCAGTACGACTATATCAACTGTATAGACACTATCGGCAGGACCATAGAAGTGATAAGCGTCAATAACAGAACTGTCGAAGAATGTGATTACATACCGCACGGCCCGCAGGATTATGAAACGTTTATCAGACAAAATATGGAAGGCCATGTGCTTCCTGAAGAATATGAGGCCTGCACTGAATTCCTGGATCTCGACAATATCATAAAAAAACTGGAAAGCGTTCCTAAAATAACTTCGCCTTTCACACTGGTATCGAAGCAGGGCAAACAATACAAACTGCTGTCGTTCTGCTATATAGATAAAGAGACGAACACCATTGCCATGATGAGCACGGACTTTACCGACAGCCAGAAGCAGCAAATGGAACAGGAAGAAAAACTGCGCGTAGCCCTTCATGCGGCCCAGCAGGCCAATATTGCCAAATCGGAATTTCTGTCAAGAATGAGCCATGAGATCCGCACTCCCATGAATGCCATCATCGGGCTGGATATTCTCGCGCTTGAAGATCCGAGTCTTTCCTTTGCGGTAAGGGACGATCTCAAAAAAATAGGCATATCCGCGAATTTCCTTCTTTCTCTGATCAACGACATCCTCGACATGAGCCGCATAGAATCCGGAAAAATGGTCCTGCGGAACGAGGTCTTCGATTTCAGGAAACTGATCGATGACATCAATATGATACTTCATGCGCAGTGCCGCGAAAAAAATATCGACTATGAATGCATAATTAAAGGATATACCGAGGAAGTCTATGCAGGCGACGAAACCAAACTCCAGCAGATACTGATAAATATCCTCGGCAATTCTGTGAAATTCACACCTCCGGGAGGCAGGATACACTTCCTCATAGAGCAGCTGTCGCATGATCAGGAACGCGCCAGGATGCGGTTCACAATAACCGATACCGGCAAGGGCATCGACGAAGATTTCATACCCCATATATTCGATACCTTCACTCAGGAAGAAAACAGCAATACGTCATCCTACGGCGGGACCGGTCTGGGGCTGTCGATAAGCAAGAGCCTGGTCGAAATGATGGACGGCAGCATCGAAGTCCATTCAGCAAAGAACATGGGCTCTGATTTCACCGTAGAAGTAACGCTGGGTCTTTCCAGCGAAGCAATACAATGGAACCGTCATGTATCTAACATCGACTTCACTGCCCTTAAAACACTGATAGTAGATGATGACATAATAGTATGCCAGCATACCGAGCTGATACTGAAGCAGGCAGGCGTTGCTGCGGAATGGGTATGCTCCGGAGCCGAAGCTATCGAGAGGATCAAAAGCCGCAATGCCGTACACAATGATTACGATCTTATCGTAATCGACTGGAAGATGCCCGATATGGACGGCGTAACTACTGCCAAAGAGATACGCAGGATCGTCGGCCCCAATGTAACTATAATAATCATCACAGCATACGACTGGACAGACATCGAGGAAAAAGCAATACGGGCAGGTGTCAACGGATTCATACGCAAGCCGGTATTCGCTTCCTCGCTGATGCAGGCATATGAAGAGATCATCGATCCCGAAACACGCATAGCAAAGAAAAAATCCAAATATGATTTTACCGGCAGGACCATATTGCTTGCAGAAGACAATATGATCAATGCCGAAATTGCCAGAAACCTGCTGGAACTCGGCGGATTCAAGGTAGATGTGACCGAAAACGGGCAGGAAGCTTTCAACGCCTTCTGCCAGTCGACTGCCGGCAAATATGATGCTATACTGATGGATATACGTATGCCGATCATGGACGGCCTCGAAGCCACCAGGGCAATACGGAACTCGGACCACCCCGGCAGCAGTACGATACCTATAATAGCAATGTCCGCAAATGCCTTTGATGAAGATGTCCGCAAGTCTCTGGAGAGCGGAATGAACGAACATCTTTCCAAGCCGGTAGATGTCGATACATTGTATGAAACTCTGGATAAACTGATAAATCAATAATTTTTTACATACATTGTTTAGTAAGAGGATGGAAAGATCATGGAAAAAGACAAATCCACAATACTGATCGTAGAAGATCAGTCGATCAATAGAAAAATCTTATGCAATATCCTGCAGGGCGAATATAATGTCGTCGAGGCCGAAAACGGTGCCGTGGCACTGGAGCAGCTGGAAAATCACAGGGATATCGCTGCGATACTCCTCGATATCATTATGCCTGTCATGGACGGTTATGAATTCCTGCGCCGTCTCGGAGATTCCCCCTGGTCATCGCTGCCTGTCATTGCGGTCACCGGAGAGAAAGACCCCGACACTGAACAGAAAGCCCTCAATTACGGTGCCTGGGATTTCGTATCAAAACCATACCAGACCAATGTACTGATGCTGCGCCTCAAGAATGTCATTATCAGGAGCCAGTTCTATCTGCTGAGGGAGATGCAGTACGCATATGAATATGATTCTCTGACAGGACTGTTCAACCGTTCGAAATTCCTCCGGGAAGCGAAATATATGCTTGATAATGACGACCAGAAAGCATTCGCCATGATACATTTCGACATCAAGCGTTTCCATATGCTGAACTCCTTCTGGGGCAGCGAGGAAGGCGATTCTTTCCTCAAATTTATCGCGGATCTCTTCCGCAGTCTTTTCGAAAACGCCGACAACTGTGTGTATGGACGTATCAGTGCCGACAATTTTGCAATATGCAGAGAATATGATCAGGAAAAAATAGAGAATGACATCGAAAAAATGTGCCGAAGCATCGAACAGTTCAATAAAGATTATCACATCGAACCCGCCTTCGGCATCTTCGTCTCGAACACGCCCGGAAATCATGATGCCCAGAGCATGCTGGATCATGCCACATTTGCTGCCGGAGAATGCAAGACTAGTTATACCAGGCATTTGTCATATTATGAGAAGGAAATGGCCAGCAAAGCCCTGTTCGAACAGCAGCTCATCAATGAAATGCAGACTGCACTGGATGAAGAGCAGTTCGTAGCCTACCTGCAGCCTAAATACAATCTCAAACTCGAAAGACCTTTCGGTGCCGAAGCCCTCGTGCGCTGGCAGCATCCGAAACACGGTCTGCTGACACCCGGAGTTTTCCTGCCGGCATTCGAACGCAACGGTCTTATCGGAAAGATCGATTACTATATGTGGGAAAAAATATGCCAGCTGCTGCGCAAATGGATAGACGAAGGCAATGAACCCACACCGATATCTGTCAATGTATTGCGCGTCAACATGTATAACCCCAACCTCGTCAGCCTGCTGACAGGATTAGTAAAAAAATACGATGTCCCGCCGGAACTGATGAATCTCGAGATGACTGAAAGCGCATATATGGATGACCCCGATACGATGCGCAGGGTCATCACAGAACTGCAGGAAAACGGATTCATCATAATGATGGACGACTTCGGCAGCGGTTATTCCTCACTGAACACACTCAAGGACATACCCATCGATATGCTGAAGATAGACATGAAATTCCTGGCAGGCAATGCAGAGCAGGGACGCAAGGAATGCATTATGACATCCATGGTGCACATGGCCGGATGGCTCGAGACCCCTGTCATCATGGAAGGCGTCGAAACGCTGGCTCAGGTAAATTTCCTCAAGAGCATAGGCTGCGGATATGTTCAGGGATATTATTATGCAAAACCGATGTCCGTAGCTGATTATGAACAGCTGATAAAAGACGCTGACTGCCGGCCGATAGTGTCATCTTCGTTCAATCATGAAAAACTTTTTTATACTATATGGTCATCCGATTCGCATGTGGAAATGCTGTTCAACAGTATACCTCAGCCGGCGGCCATATATGAATTTGAACACTGCGATTTCAATGCCATACGCGTGAACAGCAATTTCAATAAGTTCTTCGGATACGGGGAAAACATCGGCAACGATCTGAATAATGAATATAAGGATCATGTAAGCGATGAATCGCTGGCAGACATCATTGCAGCCTTTGAGGCTGCGGCACAGTCGCGCGGATCAGCTTCATGCGAATACGATATGTCCGACCGCGAGGGAGATCATATCAGGATCCGTATGGATCTTCAATATTGGGGAGCAAATGAGATCACCGATGTCATTTTCGCTCTTTTCACAAACATAACTGATCAGATATAATGTATCCGGTCAGACCTCGGCAGAACTACTGTTTATAACATTAAGGAGAGCGAAAAACAATGGATCAGAACAAATGTCTGGATGCAGGTATCAATTACGAAGAAGGCGTGGCCCGCTTTGTCGGCAATGCGGAAATTTACAACAAGTTCCTGAACGATTTTATTTCCGATACGACTTTCAGCGATCTCGAGGCAGCCATGAACGATAAAAACATAGAAGCGGCCTTTCAGGCCGGCCACACACTCAAAGGCGTTGCCGGCAACCTCAGCCTCAATAATCTTTATGATAAACTGGTCGTGTTCGTAGATGCTCTGCGCGGCGACGGTAACCTGCCCCTGGCAGAATCCCTTTACCCTGGCGTACAGGAGGATTATAAAAATGCTGTCAGCTTCATAAAAGAAAACTTTTAGTTGACTCGGGATCATAAAATATCAGCATCATAAAACCGGGCACAGCCCGGTTTTGTTTTATCCTTAAATACACTTTCCTGCAGCTGTATACGCCTCTCCTGTGCTGCACATTTGCCTTTCTTCTGCACGGCTGCCATGCGCCTTTCTTTAATTTTTGTGCGCCCTTCACCAGTTATCTATGCATGCCGTTACAGAACGCAGGCCAGCGGCAGTATCAGGTTGCCTATAAAAGTCATGCACACTGTTACCGAGAACATGATGCGTCCGTAGAGTTTTGCGAACCCGCGGGAATCGAACCGCTTTCTTATGCTGTTTATGCTGATTATCATGACAGTGCATGCCAGTATGTTATATATGCCCCAGATATTTACGAATTCCACCAGCCCTGTCTCCAGTTCATCCGGCAGCAGATTGGCGCCGACCAGTATATTTGATACTGCACCGAAAAATGCTCCGGGTATCATCCCCAGGGGATCCACTTCATGTACAGTGGCCAGATAAAGCATTATCAGGACCCATATCAGAGTAGCGAACAGCGCGATAAAACATTTGATGTATGTGCCCCATCCGTCTCTGACGATCTCCATGCAGGTCATCATTTCCGTGGTTATCACATTCACATCAGAATAACTGCTGTCCTTTTTCAGGTTGTCAAGAACAGGGTCGCTCTGCGTATTGCTGTATTCTATCGGCACTATGGCCACATCGTTTTTTGTGACCTTATATCCCGACACTTCAAGGTTCTTATTGAGTCCGCTGTTCTTCCTGTCCGCGCTGAGTATGACCTGATCGCATCTCGCATTGGGCTCGATATATATCCTCAGATGATGTGATTCCAGAGGGAATCTCGGTGTCCTGTAGTTTTTCGTCACATTCAGATTCACCCTCACCTTCTGATAGTTGGTATTTCCCTTATGATAATCATCGACCATCTGCAGGCTTTCGATATCTGCCTTGTATACCCTGAAATTATTGGCTATATCCATGCTGTTGTGACCGTGCCACAGGAACCAGACGACCATCGTCATTGACAGGCTGTTGTTCTTAAGATCTATGTTCTTGATATTTTCAACATAAGTTCCGGTTTTCACCACCGGCGTATTATTGTCTCTGCCTATCTTTTTCACATATCTCAGCAGATTGCTGTTTTCATTGAGTTCGGCCTTCCAGTCTGCTCTCTGTGCCTGATGGTCGTTATACAGATAGCTGCATGTCAGACCCAGAAAAACTATGCACAGTACCATATACGCGATCAGACTCCATACCAGTCTATTCCTTTTCCATTTTTCAAGTTCGTTCAGTTTAAAAAACATTTCCTGATCTCTTGTTATCCTCTTCCCCTTTATTTTTTCTGCTCAGATCCCGCTTCCTGATCCTTCATCATCTGATAAAGCTCAGGGTTCACCTTTTTGAATCTCAGCGGTCTCAGCTCCGGATCTGTTATAGGATGCACCGTTTCCCCTGTGACGCAGACCTCTCCGTTCTCCTTTTTGATGATTTCATAGTTCATTATGGCCGTGGCAGCCTTCAGTTCCTTCAGCCATGTCCTTATCACCAGCAGGTCGTCGTAATGTGCCGGATTTTTGTATATGCACGTCACCTTCGATACCGGCAGCCATATTCCTTCCTTGTCCATGCGTTCATATGGATATCCGACTTCTCTCAGCCACTCGGTCCTGCCCTTTTCGAACCATCTGATGTAATTTGCATGATACACGATGCCCATCGCATCAGTATCGCCGTATATTGCTCTTATTTCTGTTTCGTTGATTATCATTTTGCTATTCTAACACACCTTTCCGTAAATATCGAGGATCATCACTTGTTGTCTTTTATACTGACTGTGACCAGCGATCCCTTCTGCTCCACATTCAGTCCTTTAAAATCTCCGATAAAATCAGATAGATATTTCTGTCCGTAATATCTGACATCGAAGTTCTTGAAAGTATTGTTCAGCTTGCTCCCTATCTGCCCCAGATCAGTCGGTTTGCTCTTATCATCATTTTCCTTTATTATCTCTCTGATCCTGGCCTCGACCTTTTTCTTGCTGGGGATATTCCCGTTACGGTCTCTGCCTCCGTCAGCTGACTGCTTTGTCTTTGCCGACTTCTGCCTGTTCTTCTTTTCTTCGTTTTCCTTCTCGGCCCTTATCTGCTCGGCGATGACATCGATATATACGAATTTATCGTAAGCATTTTCCAGCGCCTCGGTAGCCTTATCCGATTCCCCCATGCCTATCACCATCATACCCGATTCCATGAGTCTCCTCGCCAGCGAAGTAAAATCGCTGTCCGATGAAACTATGCAGAACCCCTCGACATTATTGGTATACAATATATCCATGGCATCGATTATCAGCGCGGAATCCGAAGCATTCTTGCCCCGGGTGTTATTCATCTGCATCATTGCCTTGATGGAATTCTTGTTCAGTTCCTTCTCCCATTTCGTCTGCACGATTTTGTCCCAGCTGCCGTATACTCTTTTATATGTGCATACACCGTAATTGGACACCTCTGTGATTATGCTGTCTGCATACTGAGCAGATATATTTTCTGCATCTATCAGCAGCGCTATCCTTTTTTCTTCTGACATATTTGTTTTTCCTTTCCCGTTTCTGCGGCATCGTCTTCTTTTTCTGCAATGCCTTCTATCCTCTTGAGCCTGCTGTTGACTCCTGATTTTTTCAGCGGCGGTTCCATCATCTCTCCCAGTTCAGTAAGCGTGGCATCAGGATTATCCAGGCGCACCTGCGCCGTCTCGCGCAGCTTTCCAGGAAGCGAATCCAGACCGCGTGTCATTTCTATCTTTTTTATGGCCCTTATCTGTTTCCCTGCTGCTGCTACAGCCTTATCTATATTTGCCTGGTCGCAGTTGCTGCGGCGGTTGGCTTCATTGCGCATTTCCTTGGTCAGACGCACATTTTCATAAGCGAAATACTGCGACTGTGCGCCCATTATCGCCAGGACATCCAGTATCTGCCCGGAATCCTTCAGATAAACTACATGCAGGTTTTTTCTGGCCATGGTCCTGGCATGGATGTCTACAAAGGTATTGAACAGTTTTCTTAGATCCGCTGACAGCAGCTCTGTACCGCAGATTATCTCCAGCTGATATTCCTTCTCCGGATCAGTCATTGTTCCTGCCCCGAGAAATGCACCTCTCAGATACGCCTTGCGGCAGCACTTCGTCTTTATCAGCCCTTCGTAAATTCCATCTGTTATATAATCCCGGCCCTCGCGTATCATCAGTATCCCGGTCTCTCTGAGTATCTGTTCACTCAGTTCTTCGGGTCCGATGACTACTGTATAGTACTTCCCCTTTTTCAGGGTCTGCGCCTGCCCTATTTCCGTCGTCGTTTCGACGCCGAAATAACTTTTTATCAGCATTTTAAAATGCCTGGCTACTGCCGGCGTCTCCGTAGTGCATCTTATCTTGAATTTTCCTCCGCCCGCCAGCGCCACTCTTCCGCAGACGCGGATCATGCCGGCGATCTCAGCCAGCATGCAGCATTTTTTTTCAGGCGTTATACGGGCCAGTTCCTTTTTCGTTTCACTTGCGAACGACATCGATGTTCTCCGTTGTCATATTGTTTCAGTGCTTTCTGATATCGCGGTGCTCCAGGGTCACCTGTTTTCCCTGCAGTCTGAAAAGATCCGCAAATTCATTGGCCATGGCGACCGACCGGTGCTGACCGCCGGTGCATCCGAAGGCGATATTGAGATTGTATTTTCCCTCTCTCATATAGCACGGTATGATATTGTTTATCAGTCTGTCGAGATTTTTGATGAAAGTCCTGCTTTCCAGATGCCTCATGACATATTTTCTGACCTTCTTGCTGTTGCCGGTGGATCTCTTCAGACTCGGTATATAATACGGATTCGGTATGAATCTCATATCGAAGACCATATCCGCTGTGATGGGTATGCCGTTCTTGAAGCCGAAGGACATGATGTTCACTACGAACGTTTCTTCCAGCTCGCCGCTTGAAAAAATATTCAGCAGCTCCTGTTTGAGTTTTGCCGTCTTCATATTCGAAGTATCGATGACGAAATCGGCATTGTTCCTGACTGATGAAAGGATGTCGCGTTCTTTTTCGATATCCTGCACGGTAACGGTTTTTCTGGTAAGCGGATGCACTCTCCTTGTTTCCTTGTACCTTCTTACCAGCACCTCATCAGAAGCTTCCAGAAAAATGACCTTGTATTCCATGCCGTTTTCATCCAGATCATGAAGGGCCTCCTGCAGATCGTCGAAAAACTCTCCGCCTCTGATATCGACAACAAACGCAGCTTTTTCGATGTTGTTCTTCTCCGCCATGCTCAGGTCGACAAAATTCTTGATAAGCGCCGGCGGCATGTTATCGATGCAATAGTATCCCTGATCTTCAAGGCATTCCATGACCTGTGATTTTCCTGCTCCGGACAGTCCCGTTACTATTACTGATTCCATAATGTCCTCTACCTCGTTTCTTCTGCGGACAAGCTGTCGTTCTGCTGCTGCAGTCCCCGTATGTTTACGATGCGCGACAAGTCGAGGCCTGCTTCCTGTGCCCGCGCGATACCTTCTCCGAAAGTCCCCACACACGCAGGGCTGTGTGCATCACTGCTGATGACGAACTTCACATCCGTCTGTGCTGCAGTCCTTATCTCCTCCGCGGTCAGATGCGAATGATGCGCACTGATCTCCATCCATACATTCTTTGCTGCGCAGGCTCTGGCTATTTCCAGCATGTCTACCGGGCCCTTGTCGCCTGGATGTGTAAGTATCTTGATATTATTCTTTTCAACGGCATTGATTATCATCATTGTGTTGCGCTCACGCTGCTTTTCTGTCAGCTTTTTTCCGGCGGCGCCGTGAGAGCAAAGATAGTTCGAAGCCATATAACTGTCCTTCACTGCGAAATGGTATCCCGCTATCAGGAAATCAAAATATTCCGCCTCTGCCGGCGCAATGTCGAGTCCTGTTTCTGAGTTCATGATATTGGCTTCGACGCTCATGAATATCTCCATCTGCGGATGCAGTCGCCGCGCTGCTCCTATATCATCCCTGAGCCTACGCAGATCTGCCATGCGCACTCCGTACGAAAGATGTCCCGGTCCGTGTTCGCTGATAGCCACTCCATGAAGTCCTCTTTTTTCTGCCGCTTCTACATTCTCTTCAACAGTGCCCCTGGCATGTCTGAATAACCCGCGGCCCTTCGAATATACCGTATGAGTGTGGTAGTCGAATATCATCCTGAAATCATCTGTCATTTAACTGCTTGCCTCTCTGTGCCTATAATGCGTACCTCCGGCTCCAGCCTGACGCCGAATTTATCCATGACGCTCGCCTGTACGATATGCATCAGCGCGATAATATCCGAAGCTGTAGCCTTCCCCGTATTGATGATAAAACCTGAATGGAGTTCCGATACCTGGGCACCTCCGACGCTGAGTCCCTTCAGCCCTGCATCCTGGATCAGCTTGCCGGCATAATATCCGGCAGGTCTTTTGAAGAAACTGCCGGCGCTGGGATAGCTGAGCGGCTGCTTCGTTGTCCGTCTTTCTGTGAGTTCCTTCATCCTGGCAGCTATCGCTTCATGTCTGCCCTTCTGCAGTTTTATTTCAACCGACGATACTATGTCGCCGGTGTCGTAAAGCACACTGTGCCGATAGCCGTACTCCATCTCCGCTGCGGTAAGCGCATATTCTCTGCTGCCGTCTTTCGATATCAGATCGACCCTGCTGATGACATCCTTCATCTCGCCGTCATACGCTCCGGCATTCATGAAAGCCGCTCCGCCGATACTGCCGGGTATGCCTCCGGCGAATTCGAACCCGGTCAGATCGCTGGCCAGCGCCGCCGCCGCTACTGAAGAAAGGAGCGCTCCGCTGCCGGCGCATATCATTTCTCCGTCTGCCGATATCTGATCGAGACCCTCTCCTATCCTGACGATAGTCCCGTCATATCCGCCGTCCCTGACAAGTATATTCGAGCCATTGCCCATGATCATATAATCACCGCCTGAAACAGCCAGCTCCCTCAGGACCTGCTTCAGCTCATCGATGCTGCCGGGGATCATCAGCACTTTTGCGCTTCCTCCGGCTCTGAAAGATGTATATCGGCTCATATCGGCATTTTTGATGATTTCCATTTAGTTTTTCTGTTCCTTTTCTTTCTCTAAAATGTCTTTGTTCTTTTCTGCACTGTCGCTTCCATCGTCCGCCATGTTCGGCCGGCGGCCGTCGTATTTATACAATGTTTTATAATCTCTGAGATCTGTCGAAAGTCCCTTCTTCTCCAGCCGCCTGTTCACGGCATAGCAGCAGTAGGCATATATAACTGCGAACAGCGGTACGCTGACGACCATGCCGAGGAAGCCGAACAGACCGCCTCCGACGATGATCGCGAACATTACCCAGAAACTCGAAAGGCCTGTGGAGTCTCCCAGTATCGTCGGTCCGATAATGTTGCCGTCGATCTGCTGCAGAATGAATATGAATATCAGGAAATACAGACAGGTCAGCGGATCCACTGTAAGGATCAGCAGCGCCGACGGTATCGCCCCGATGAAAGGTCCGAAAAACGGTATGATGTTGGTCACGCCGATGACAACGCTGATCAGCACCGGATAAGGCCAGCCGAATATCATCATGAACACAAAGCATATCAGTCCGATTATCAGCGAGTCGATCAGTTTGCCGGTGATGAATCCGAAAAATGTTTTATTCGTGAAGGCCGCTCCGCGCAGGAACGCATCCGCCTTTTCTTCAGACATCACGGCAAAGATAAGTTTTTTCGCCTGAGAAGCAAATATCTCCTTGCTGTTTATGAAGAAGATGCATATGACGATCCCGATGATGAAGTTCATCACACCGCGGGCCGCACCGTAGGCCACCTGCTGCACATTGTTCATTATGGTATCGTAGTCGAAGACGGAATTCGCTATCCAGGTCTTGAATTTCGTCACGATCCCGTCGATGTAGCTTTCCATGCCGGAAGCCCCCTTGGGAAGCGATGCGAATCTTGCGGCCAGCCATGCCTCGAAGTCGCTTATCGTCGTCGGCATGGTCTTCACCAGCTTTACTACACTGTCCACGAGTCCCGGGATTATGGCCCAGAACAGACCGATGACTACTCCTGCTATCGCCAGTATTACCAGGATCGAAGCTATCGTCATGGCTATGCCCCGCGAATGATCCCTGCCTCTGAATTTCGGCCAGCTGACCTTTTTGAAAGTCCGCACTCCCCAGTTGTACAGAGGACAGGCGAGGAAGGCCATCACCAGTCCCCAGACGAAAGGAGAGAGGATCTCCGCCAGCTTGGACAGGCCTGCTGCCAGACCGGTCATCCTGTATATGGCAAAGAATACGATTATCACCAGCACCGCGGTGATAAACACTGTTATTCCCCATTTTACATACTTGTTCTCGAATTTGAGTTTCATGTTCTCTCCTTGATACGTACACATATTTATTTTACACCAAATAACTCCCAAAGTCTCGGTTTTTAAGGATTTTCGGATTTTACTATTTAAGGATTTTCGGATTTTACTATTGCATTGTCAGACAGTGTGATGTATAATTAAAGACAGAAATTAATAATTATACACGGAGGCGTAAAAAAATGAGTAACAAAGAGAAAGTAGTACTGGCATATTCCGGAGGTCTGGATACTTCCGTCATTATCCCCTGGCTGAAAGAGAACTATGATCTGGATGTCATCGCTGTCTGCTGTAATGCAGGACAGAAGGACGACTTCGATGCCATAAAAGATAAAGCTGTGAAAACCGGTGCATGGAAGGCCATTGCCCTGGATATACAGGAAGAATTCATCACCGATTATATATGGCCGACCCTCAAAGCCGGTGCAGTCTATGAAGATGATTATCTGCTGGGCACATCTATGGCCCGTCCGCTGATGGCCAAGAAACTGGTAGAGATCGCCGAAGCCGAAGGCGCTTACTATATCTGCCACGGCTGTACAGGCAAGGGAAACGATCAGGTAAGATTCGAAACCACGATCAAGGCACTCAATCCTTCCATCAAGATAATCGCTCCCTGGAGACAGGACAACTGGAAGTTCACTAGCCGTGAAGAGCTCATTGCTTACTCAAAAGAACATAACATCCCCATAGCACAGTCTACTGAAAAGATATACAGCAGAGACGAGAACATCTGGCATATAAGCCACGAGGGCGGCAATCTCGAAAGCCCCTGGAACGAGCACAAGGCCGACATCCATGTCCTTTCCATGGAACCCGAGGAAGCTCCCGATAAACCGGCCTTCGTAGAGATAGGTTTTGAAAAGGGCGAACCGGTCAGCATCGACGGCGTCAAAATGGGACCCATCGAGCTGCTGACTAAACTGAACGATCTGGCTGCCGCCAACGGCGTAGGCACCATCGATATCATCGAGAACCGTCTGGTAGGCATGAAATCGAGGGGTGTATACGAGACCCCGGGTGGAACAGTGCTTTATTCCGCACACAGAGATCTTGAGAAGCTCATCCTTGACAGAGACACGATGCAGTATAAGAATATAGTAAGTCAGAAATTCGCACAGCTGTTATATGACGGCCTCTGGTTCACACCTCTGCGTGAAGCGATATCGGCCTTTGTCGACCATACGCAGGAGCTCGTGACGGGCACAGTGAAAATGAAGCTCTACAAGGGAACCGCCTGGCCTGTGGCCAGCAAATCTCCCAACTCGCTGTACAGCGAAGAGTTCGCCACATTCAGCAAGGATGACGTATATACTCAGAGCGACGCCACCGGATTCATCAATCTCTGGTCGCTGCCGCTGAAAATACGCGCCATACAGAAGCAAAGCAAAGAAGGAGGATCCAAGCCTGATGAAACTCTGGAAAGGAAGGTTTACAAAGCAAGCGACTTCGTCGAGTGACGAATTCAATGCTTCTATCACCTTCGATCAGAAACTTTATAAAGAAGATATCGCCGGCAGCATAGCTCATGCCAGGATGCTGGCGAAACAGGACATAATATCAAAAGAAGAGGCGGACACGATAGTATCCGCTCTTCTTGCCATCGAAAAAGATATCGATGACGGGAAAATAGAATTTTCGATAGAGTCCGAAGATATCCATATGAACATCGAAACCATACTGACCGAGCGCATCGGCGACACGGGGAAAAAACTCCACACCGCCCGCAGCCGCAACGATCAGGTGGCCGTCGATTTCAAACTATGGACCAAAAAAGAAGTTGTCAGGATCACCGGACTGCTCGATTCCCTCATAGCTGAGATATCTGAGCTCGCCGCCCGGAATCAGGATACTGTGATGCCGGGATATACACATCTTCAGCGTGCGCAGCCGGTCACACTTGCCTATCACATGCTGGCCTACTGTCAGATGTTCAAGCGTGACAAGTCTCGCTTCGAGGACTGCCTGAAGCGGGCCGACCAGCTGCCTCTCGGGAGCGGCGCTCTCGCAGGCACGACATACGATACCGACCGCGACTTTCTCGCCGAAGAGCTGGGGTTCGCATCACCTACCGCCAATGCCATGGATTCCGTCAGCGACAGAGATTTCGCCATAGAATTCATCGGCTGCTGCGCCGTCTGCATGATGCATCTGTCCAGATCGTGCGAAGAACTGATACTGTGGAGCTCAAAGGAATTCAGCTTCATCGAGATCGATGATTCATACGCCACCGGCAGCAGCATAATGCCGCAGAAGAAGAACCCCGACATGGCCGAGCTGATACGCGGCAAGACCGGCAGGGTCTACGGCGACCTCATGACTCTGCTGACAGTGATGAAGGGCCTGCCCCTGGCCTACAACAAGGACATGCAGGAGGACAAGCTGCCGGCTTTCGATGCTGCGGATACTCTTGCCGATTCTCTTAATATTTACCGAGAGATGATCTCGACTATGAAAATAAAAAAAGACAGCATGGCCGCTGCCGCCAAATACGGATATATGAACGCGACTGATGCGGCAGATTACCTTGTCTCAAAGGGACTGCCCTTCCGCGACTGTCACGAGATCATCGGCTCGCTGGTGCTGCACTGCATCAACAAGGGCTGTGCCATCGAAGATCTCCCTCTGGAAGAGCTGAAAAAATTCTCAGACAAATTCGACCGTGACATATACGAAAAGATAACCCCTGAAGCATGTATCAGAGGCAAAAGATCTCAGGGCTCGACATCTTTCGAAAGTGTGAAGAAGCAGCTGCAGGATCTCTGATCAGAGTTTTTTCTTTTTCGCATACATATCATGATCAGCAGCCTCCACAAGATCGATCCATTTCCAGTTTCCCTGGAAATCGCTGCTGCAGCCGTACCCGATGCTGATACTGAACGGTATGGCTGCTTTTTTATAATAGCAGATCCTGCGCATATTGCTGTAATGTTCTTCGATATTCTTTTTAAATTTTCCTGCTTCGACGCCGCATGAGATCAGCACGAATTCATCGCCGCCCAGTCGCCCTACGATCTGCTCCGAGCCGCCTTTCCTGGCGTCGAACAGCGACTTCCAGAAGGAGGCTATATCCTTCAGCAGCATATCTCCGGCAATATGTCCGTAGGTATCGTTGATGCCCTTGAAATCATCTACATCAAGCATAGCGATGTTGACAGCAGTGTCTTTGTCGAAGCAGCAGTCCAGTGACGGTGCAAAATTCTCGTCAAGAAAACGCCTGTTATAAACTCCAGTGAGCGGATCCGTAATAAGTTTATGATTGAATGTACGTATTATTTCTGCGACCTTATCTTTTTCGTCTGAATCGAGCAGCAGCTCGCCGGTGACATTCGATATCATTTCCAGTACGCCGGGGCTGCCGTTTACTGAGACATATTTGGATATAACCAGATATGTCTGTCCTTTAAGAGTCTCCAGCTTCATTACTCTGCTTTTCAGCCGCAGAGCATGATTGGAAGTGCAGTTTTCACACCGCTCGCGGCGGTTCCAGAAATTATGACATATCTCGTCTGACACTTCGCCGTTCATCATACATACTTTTCTCTCTTCCGGAGAGACAAGTCTGATATGATCGTGATCCTCTCTGATCGTCTCAATATATTCTTCAAATTCTTTCCGCGTATATTCTGTTTTCATTTCCAAATCCCTTTCGCTCCAAATACTGTCTGTCCTGCTCATTCTGAATACATGTTCTGCCGCATTTTGAATGCGTACCATGCCACATTTTGAATATATCCTGCTGCCGGTAAATCATCATTAAAAACCGTCGCTGTAATTCATCAGGTTCCTGAGAAAGCCGCCCTGTGATTTTTTTCTTGCAGCTCCTCCGTAATATACGATCGATGCTTCAAGGCCTTCTTCTGATGTATGCACTATCGCATATGAACCATCACTGCCGTCACGCGGGTATGTGAGACTGCCCGGATTCAGGATACGTATGCCCTCTGTCTCCTCATTGCAGGGTACATGTGTATGACCGAAGAAAACAGCACAGCATTTTTCTTTTCCGGCCGCTTCGATCAGTCCGCGCTGCGACATGCGTGCGCCCTCCAGATGACCGTGCGTCAGCAGGATGCGGCCGCATTCTGTTTCCAGAACATGCCTGTCAGTCCTTCCCGCGCCGTCCATATTGCCCTTGACGCAGGCAAAATCTACGCCCAGTTCCTGAGCCAGTTCGATGCAGTCCGATTCATAGTCGCCCAGATGGACTATCATATCTACATCCGTCAGTTTATGGTATATTTCGACAGCCCTGTCCAGCCGTCCGTGTGTATCGCTTATTACGAAAAGTTTCACTTGTCTCTCTTCCTTTATGTCCGCATCTCATAATTCATCTATCAGTGTGACGCCTTCGATATCACTCAGCTGGTCGATAATGATCCTGCTGCTGATGTGTTTGGGATATCTGACCGAAACAGTGAAGGCGACGCCCCCGGGAGTCATCGGCTGACCCTGGCCGAAAACAGTTTCGCGGGTCTCCGCCCCCATTTTCTCGATGCCCTTCATGAACGACCTGAAAAAGCCCGCATCTTTGAGCTCTACATAGACGTTCACGACGCCGGAATGCTCATAGAAATAATCTTCAAGGTTAGGCAGGAAGGCCAGGCTGATGAAAATAAGCACAGCACCGATTATCGCGCCCTCATAGAATCCGATGCCTATGGCCAGACCCAGACAGGCCGATGCCCATAACCCTGCCGCCGTAGTCAGTCCCTTGATACGGCTCCTGCCCGTTATTAGTATAGTCCCCACTCCGAGGAAGCCGACGCCGGTTATGACCTGCGCTCCCAGACGAGCCGGGTCGCTGGTCGCTGACCACACATCACATATATACTGATTGGTGAGCATGGCGATCGCCGCACCCATGCATACCAGTATATGAGTCCTGAAGCCGGCCGGATGCCTGTTGGCTCCCCTCTCCAGTCCGATTATGCCTCCAAACAGCATGGCCAGAAAAAGCCTCAGTGTGATGGAGACGATATTAAGGTCGTAAAATACAGCCGGCAGATGCAGCATGGCGTTCACCCCCTTCTACGGGAAACTCTGTATATACTGTCACTATTGTTATTATATCACTTTAAACTGCCGTTATATCACTTCAAATTGTGCAGATATCAGCCGTCTTGAAGTCGATGATCTTCGTGATATCAGCCGGAGCGACTTCGACCTGATATCCGACTTTACCGGCACTGAAAAATATCGTATCTTTTTCAGCCGCAGTTTCATGGAACACGGTAGTGAAAAACTTCTTCATCCCTATCGGAGAACAGCCGCCGTGCACATAGCCGGTAAGCGGCAGCAGTTCTTTTGCTCTGATCATCTCGATATGCTTTTCTCCGACTGCAGCAGCAGCCTTCTTCAGATCGAGTTCACCGGCAACGGGCACTACAAAGACATAATGCTCTCCTGATTTTCCCTCTGTGACCAGAGTCTTGAACACTCTTTCCGGATCCTGTCCCAGTACCTGCGCCACATCCACCCCAGCGACCAGACCGGTATCGGCGTAGCAGAAATGTCTGTAATCCACTCCGTTCTGCTCGAGAAGCCTCATTACATTTGTCTTTTGTTCGCTTGTTTTCTTTTTGCTCATTGATGATCTCCCGCAGTTGAACCGCTGCGGCAAAATCCGTTGTCTCAGCTGCGTTCATTTATATTTAAATATACGGAAGCCGCGGTTGCCGCCAGCTTTCCTGTAGATTCCGATACGGCTTCGGCTGTCAGCTGGGTTATGCGTCTGCCGGGTGCCACAGCCTTTGCTGTCACGATCAGTCTGTCGCCAATCTTCACCGGCCTGACGAATTTGACATCGAGACTGACAGTAGGAATGAAATCCGAAGACGAAAAAAACCTTGCCACAGCAGCGATCGTCAAATCAAATGCCGCACATATCGCTCCGCCGTGCAGCATGCCTGCCCTGTTCGCCTGCCATGGCTGGACGGGAAATCCGAAAGTGATAGTTTTGTCCTTAAAAGAACAGCCCATGTTTTCTGATTTCATCATCCCGTTGAAGGTATCCGCCTGTTTGATATTGTTTTCATTCATGGTCTTTTCCACGAACGCTTCCATTGCTTTCTGATCCATATATCACCCTTATGTATTATCATTGTGCCGGCATGCCCTGACCGGCGCCGTCCGTCCCCTGCCGCAGCGCACGATGATTAGCTTTATTCTATTTCATCAAGGCAGAAAAGCCTGAGGCCTTCAGATGTCAGAACATCGACAGCCTTTTTCGGATCTTCCACTTTGATGATTATCACGCTGCGCTCGTCGCTGCGCGTGCCTACTATGGAATAGACATAATCGACACTCATATCATGGGCTGCAAGCACCTTTAATATTTTGTAGAGTCCGCCTGCTTTGGATTCCATCTCCACCGCGATGACTTCCGTGATGCTGGCCGAATAGCCGTTTTCCTGCAGGATCTTTTTCGCCTCTTCAGGATCGTCCACCAGACATCTCAGTATGCCGAATTCATCTGAATCTGCTATGCACAGAGCCTTCATGCTGATGTCATTGTCCGCAAGGACCCTGGTAAAGTTCGCGAGCCTTCCTGTGGTGTTTTCCAGAAATACCGATATCTGTTTTATATACATGTTGTCCTCCTCATTCGTACAGGAAAAACTGATCTAAAGCCGGCGTGTGTCTTTGACTCTTACAGCCTTGCCTTCGCTCCTCGGCAGCGTTCCCTCACTGAGGAACTTCACCTTGCAGCCTATCCCCAGAAGTGTGCGCAGCTCGTGCTCGACTCTGGTTTTCAATTTCTCTATAAAAGCTATATTATCGATCTCGATGCCTTCAGCCAGCTCCACATCCATGTCGAAAGTATCAGTGTTGTTTTCTCTGCCGACATAGAGCATGTAATTCATCGTCAGCTCATTGAATTTGGCTATCACTGTTTCCACCTGCGACGGGAATACATTGACACCTCTGATGATGAGCATGTCATCGGACCTGCCCAGAACTCTGCTCATCCTGACAGTGGTCCTGCCGCAGGCGCATTTGTCCCTCATGAGATAACAAATGTCATGCGTCCTGTATCTGATAAGAGGTATGCCTTCTTTGCCTATCGTTGTGAATACAAGCTCGCCCCTCTCCCCGTCAGGCAGCACCTCTCCCGTCTTGGGATCGATGATCTCGGCTATGAAATAATCCTCCTGGATATGCATGCCGTTCTGCTCGCTGCAGCTGCATGACACACCCGGTCCCATGACTTCAGAAAGTCCGTAAATATCGAAGGCCTTTATGCCCAGACCCTTTTCTATGGCGGTCCTCATTTCGGGCGTCCAGGGCTCAGCTCCGAACACACCGGATCTCAGTGATATCTCATCTGGAGATATCCCCTCTTTTTTTACTGCTTCGGCTATGGTCAGAGCATACGAAGGCGTGCAGCAGAGAATGGTGCTCTTGAAATCCCTCATCAGCATCACCTGCTTTTTGGTATTGCCGCTGCTCATCGGGATCACAGATGCTCCCATGTATTCCGCACCGCCGTGCGCTCCCAGTCCGCCTGTGAACAGTCCGTATCCGTAAGCCACCTGCACGACTGAGCTTCTGTCTCCTCCGGCCATGGTCAGGGCTCTGGCCACGCATTCGGCCCAGGATTCGAGGTCGCTTCTCGTATAGCCCACTACCGTCGGCTTGCCCGTTGTTCCCGAGGAAGCGTGCACTCTCACTATTTCATTGAGGTGCGACGAAAACATGCCGTACGGGTAATTGTCCCTCAGGTCTGTCTTGTTTGTAAACGGAAGATTCTTCAGATCATCCAGCGACTGTATGTCTCCGGGCGTGATGCCTGCTTCCTGCATTTTTTCTCTGTAAGGCTGGACATTCTGATACACGCGTTTCACCGTCGCCTGCAGTTTTTTCAACTGTATCCTGTCCATAGTCTCTCTGTCTGCACATTCTGCTGCTTTGTTCCAGATCATTTTCTGTCCTTTCCTGTGTATGTTCACCGGTGTTTTTTCCCGGTATCGATCAATTCATGCGGACTCTGCGTCCGCAGATGCTCATGCCCTGCGTCCCAGAGCAAAGGCCTTTTTGTTGAGTTCGACAAATTTCGGCTTCACCGTATTTTCTATCTGTCCGATCCACATTTCTTCTGTGAACGGAAGCTCATTCGAAAGTGCTCCAAGAAGCACAGTGTTGACTGCCTTGTCGCTGCCGCAGCCTTCTGCGATGCTCAGTGCATCCATGAGTTTGACGCCGTCCTTTGACTGGAAAACAGGCCTGGCATCCTTAGGATATTCAGCTGCTCCCATAATAACGGGCATGGGATTGATCTCCTGGTCATTGATGAACATCCTGCCGCCTTTTTTAAGATAATCCGCCCAGCGGTAAGCTTCAAGGAGCTCAAAGGCTACGATGACATCGGCTTCGCCCTTTTCTATCAGCGGCGAACCCACCGCATCTTCGCTGATCCTTACATGTGTCACTACACTTCCGCCGCGCTGAGCCATACCGTGGACTTCAGACAGCTTCACATCATATCCGCCTTCCAGAGCAAGCTTCCCGAGGATGACGCTGGCCAGCAGAGTTCCCTGTCCGCCGACTCCTACGATCAGTATATTCATGTCCTTCATATTACCTGCCCTCCTTTACTGCTCCGGCCGCAGCCGATTTTTCTATGGCACCGAACGGACATACCTTCGGGCAGAGGCCGCAGCCGACACACCTTTCCGGTACTATGACTACTTCGTCTCCTCTGGTCTCTATGGCCGGACAGCCTATTTCCATGCACTTTTTGCATTTTCTGCATTTGTCCGTGATGACATAGGGTATCCCCGGCTGTTTCACTATCAGCGCGCACGGACGCTTCGATATTATCACCGACAGCACATCTTTTTCGCATTCTTCTCTGATCGCCTTTTCCATCTCTTCAAGGTCGAAGGGATCGAGTTCGCGTACGCTCTGCGCTCCGCATGCCTTTACCAGCGCCGGTATGTCTACAGCCGGTGCCTCGTTGCCTCTGATATCTTTTCCTGTACAGGGATTGTCCTGATGTCCCGTCATGCCTGTGGTCCTGTTGTCGAGTATCAGCACCGTGCCGGCCGTCTTGTTATAGCTCATATTGATCAGCCCGGTGATGCCTGAATGGAAGAAAGTCGAATCGCCGATAACGGCAACTACATTCTTGCCGAATTCCTTTCCTCTGGCCTTTTCAAAACCGTGCGCCATGCCTATGGAACCGCCCATGCACAGACATGTATCCATCGCCGATGTCGGCGGCAGCGTTCCCAGCGTATAGCATCCTATATCGCCGGTCACAGTTTTCTTCAGCTTGTGGAGTATATGGAAAAGCGCTCTGTGCGGACATCCTGCACACAGTACCGGCGGCCTTATCGGCGCATCGTTTGCCTCTTCATGATCGGCCACCGGCTTTCCGAAGGCCTTTCTGATCATGTTGGCAGAATATTCCCCCTGGATCGTAAAGCGGTCCTTTCCCGAAACATCGATGCCCGCGGCGCGGATCTGTTCTTCGATGAAAGGCTGGCCTTCTTCGATCACATAGAGCTCATCAACCATGCCGGCAAATTCCTTTATCTTTCTCATGGGAAGCGGATATACCGACCCTAGTTTGAGGAAGCTTGCTTCCGGAAGCGCCTCGACTGCATAATTATAGCAGATGCCCGCTGTGATTATGCCGATCTTTTTCGAGTTTACTGTAATTTTGTTTATGTCAAATGATTCGCTGTCCGCCTGAAAGTCCTTAAGCCTCTGTTCCTGTGCAATATGCAGCTTTACAGCCGCTGCCGGCAGGGCCACGAACTTGGCAGTGTTCTTTACATAGTCCTTGAGCTCAGGTTTTTTCTGTTCGCCTGTTTCGACGATCCCCCTGGAATGAGAGATACGGGTATGCGATCTTACCAGCATGACGGTATCGTATTTTTCACTCATATCGAAGGCCATCTTCAGGAAATCCTTGCACTCCTGGCTTGAAGAAGGCTCCAGCATGGGCACTCCCGCACTCCTGGCATAGAATCTGGTATCCTGTTCGTTTTGACTTGAATGACAGCCGTTATCGTCTGCAACAACGAGCACTGTGCCGGCGTTCACGCCTGTGGCAGCCGCTGTAAAGAACGGGTCTGCCGCTACATTGAGCCCTACATGCTTCATGCATGCCATCGATCTGCCGCCTGATACACCGGCTCCTACAGCCGTTTCGACCGCGACCTTTTCATTCGGCGCCCATTCCACATAAATATCGTCATACTTCACCGCAGCCTCGGTGATCTCCGTACTGGGCGTGCCCGGATATGAAGAGATAACTCTCACTCCGGCTTCCCATGCCCCTCTTGCGAAGGCTTCGTTTCCTAACATTATTTCTTTTGACATATATCTGCTCCTTATTTATTTGTCATATCCGAATATACTGTTGCTTATTGTATATCAAAAATCCCTAAAAATCAACTGCCGCAGGCATACGAAAGTGATGCTGAGGGCTCTTTTCACAAATACCTGAAAGACGCCCCCGCGGATCATTTCCGCAGGGGCGCCAGTATGGTGAAGGTGTTTAAATATATATACTTTCTGTCAGCCGAGAGCTTTCATTACTGCGTTCAGATCTCTGTCCTGCTGCAGCCCTGCTGTCACCGGTATGCGCTCAAACCTTTCCGGGAATTCGCCCATCTTTCTCAGCACTTTATCTATAAGGTGTATGCTCTTTTCATCCGGCTCAGTGCCGTAAATTATGAACGGCAGGCTTCTGAAATATTTTTTTGCGGAGATCCTGGTCGGGTCTATCATCAGCCTTCCTCCTCTGGCAGCTATCTTTCTGGCCTCGCGGAAAAGATCGACCGCCGATGTCTGTCTGTAATTTATCTCTGCTTCATATGCTGCCATATCAGCAACTCTTCCGTTGTTGGTAAGAACTATCCTCTTCATGACGATCACCTCCTCTGATCTGATCATTTGGCTGCTGTCTGTTTCATGTCTCCGCTGCCTGCCTTCCTGCTGATGTCTCCGTTGTCTGCTTCTTTTATCGATGCCTCTGCTATCTATTCTCTTATAGATGTATTTCTTTTCTGCTCTCTGATACTTGTTTCTGCTATCTGCTCTCTTATCCTGTCTATAACATACACTGTGAATAAACATTGACTGCAATAATGTATTTTCAATAAAAAGCAAGCCTGCTTGACAGGCCTGCTGCTTTGCCGCTTCAATGTGAAGCCGGGTTCACTTTTTGTTCTTTTTCTTCTGCGATCCGTATTTCCTGCACAGAACGCCGCTGACAAGTCCTCTGCTATTCGCAGGCGAGCGGTTCATAACCGGCCTCTTTGACTGCCGCCTTCAGGACATCATCGCCAACGTTCTTCTCAAGCGTTACAGCGGCGCTTGCCGATTCAAGATCGGCCTTTGCTGCCGTTACTCCGTCTACTGCTGTCAGAGCTTTCTCGACATTAGCCACGCAATGCCCGCACATCATGCCCTTGATCTTTATTGTTCTTTTCATTTTGTTCTCCTTTTCATTTCTACATATGCCATCCGGCCGTCTGCAGCATGCTGCAGCTTCGTCCGCGGCCATTCCTTTGCTTATTTCTCCGGCTGGCGGCAGAGGGACCGCCTTCCTGACCTTATCATGTTTTTTCGCATGCACATCGAACATGTTCAGCCGCAGCGCATTAGTCACGACGCAGAAGCTCGAAAGGCTCATTGCCGCCGCTGCGAACATCGGGCTGAGCTGCAGGCCGAAGGCAGGGATGAGCACGCCGGCTGCCAGCGGTATGCCGATGATGTTATAGAAAAACGCCCAGAAAAGGTTTTCATGTATGTTGCGCAGGACCTGTCTCGAAAGGCGCACGGCGGCCGGCACATCTGTCAGCGACGATCCCGTCAGCACAACATCCGCCGCATCCATAGCCACATCGGTCCCTGAGCCGACAGCTATCCCCGTATCCGCACCGGTCAGTGCCGGAGCATCGTTAATGCCGTCTCCTACCATTGCAGTCTTACCGTATCCTGACAGTTTTCTGACCGCTGCCTCCTTGTCCGCGGGAAGCACATCCGCGATCACCGCCTCTGTGCCCGCGATCCTTCCCGCCGCCGCCGCGGCGCGACGGTCATCGCCTGTCAGCATGACTGTCCTGATGCCCATGCCTTTCAATTCTGCCACGGCCTCGGCGCTGTCATGTTTAACTGCATCGGCAACTGCCGCCATACCCAGAAGCTTGCCGTCTGCCGCAAAATACAGCGGTGTCTTGCCGTCTTCCGCGCATGCTTCTCCCAGCCGGCGCATCTCATCAGTCAGCAGACCTTCTTTCTCCATCAGTCCGGCCTTGCCGCCGAAGGCGTCTTTTCCGTCCAGCTTCCCTCTTACTCCATAGCCGGGCATGGCTTCGAAGCCGTCTGCCGGCCTGATACCGCATACCTCTGCGTCCGCCTTTCTCATGATCGCGCGTGCCACCGGATGTTCGCTGTTCCTCTCCAGTGCCGCCATAACCTCGAGCAGTTCCTTTTCCGGCACTCCCTGTACTGTATAGAGGTCAGTCACCTCAGGTCTGCCTTCTGTCACAGTGCCGGTCTTGTCCAGTACGACTATATCTGTTCTGCCCGCGGCTTCAAGAGCCGCTGCTGTCTTGAAAAGTATCCCGTTCCTCGCTCCCCTGCCGCTGCCGACCATTATCGCTACCGGCGTGGCAAGGCCCAGAGCGCATGGACAGCTGATTACCAGCACACTGATCGCCCTGGCCATGACGAAACCTGCATCCTCTCCGGCCAGCAGCCATACCACAGCCGTTACTGCCGCTGCCGCGATCACGAACGGCACGAAGACTCCTGATATCCTGTCTGCGGTCCTGGCCGCCGGTGCCTTTGTAGCCGCCGCATTCTCAACTGTTGCTATTATCCTGCTCAGCACGGTATCGCTGCCCACATGTGTCGCAGTGCACCTCAGTGCTCCAGTCTGATTCGTCGTCGCCGCACTGACTTCGTCTCCATCGGTTTTATCGACAGGCATGCTTTCGCCTGTCAGGATCGATTCATTGACTGTGCTCTGTCCTTCCAGGACCACACCGTCGACCGGTATGCGTTCCCCCGGCCTCACTGTAAACTCGTCGCCGACTCTGACTGCCGAGGCCTCGATATCGGTCTCCTTACCGTCTCTGATCACATGAGCGGTATCGGGCGCCATGTCCATCAGTCCTCTGACAGCATCTGTGGCTCTGCCCCTGCTGTATGCTTCCAGCATCTTGCCCACGGTTATCAGGGTAAGGATCATCGCCGCCGATTCAAAATACAGGCTGTGGAGATTATGCATGGCCGCCGGCATGTCTCCTCTGATAATATCCGAGGTCATGATGAACATGACTGCCGTACTGTAAACGAAGGCCGCACCGCTTCCCAGTGCCACCAGTGCATCCATGTTAGGCGCCCTGTGCATCAGACTCACTGTTCCGCTTATGAAAAATCTCTGATTGATCACCATGATGCCGACTGTGAGCAGCATCTCATATATGCCTACCGCAGCAGCGTTTTCCGCAAACGCTGCCGGCAGCGGCCAGTTCCACATCATGTGACCCATGGACACATACATCAGCGGCACCAGCAGGCATAAGGAAGCGATCAGTCTGCGTTTCAGCTTCGGCGTCTCATGATCCTCGAGCATCTCGCGGGATGCCGGCTTGTCCGCACCGGCCTCAGCATCGTCCGGGCCGTTCCCGTAACCGGCTGAAACAACTGCCTCTTTTATTTTCTGCGCTGTTGCAGGCATGTCAAAATCGACGTCCATAGAATTTGTCATGAGACTTACTGTCGCTCTGCTGACTCCTTCTACCCGGGACACGCTTTTTTCCACATGGGCGCTGCAGGCTGCACATGTCATTCCTGTTATGTTGAATCTCTTAGTCTGCATCTGCTGTCTCCTTCTATCAAAACCGTCGTTTTTTTGTTCTGAAGCTGCGTTTCCTTATTCCGAAGCTGCTGTCTTTAATAATTCAGCTGCTGCCATTTATAGTTTCAACTGTCATCTTTTATTTCAGGACTTTCGTATTTTTATGGCGCAGTGCTGTGCTTCGGCAAGAAGAACTCATCAGCAAAACCGTTTTCCAGTTTCAGCAGGAATATCTTTTTTTTCAGCCCTGCGGCATATCCTGTAAGACTTCCGTCAGTCCCTACTACCCTGTGACAGGGTATGATGATCGATATCTCATTGTGACCGACAGCGCCGCCTACTGCCTGTGCCGACATACGTGCCATGCCTCTTTTTTCTGCTATCTGCGAAGCTATCTCTCCATATGTCACCGTCTGCCCGTAAGGTATGCCGAGCAGTATTTCCCATACCTCTTCCTGAAAGGCCGACCCCTCAGTATGGAGCGGCGGCATGAAGCCGGGATCCCGTCCCGAAAAATATATATCGAGCCAGCGCGCGGCCTCAGTCAGGATCGATGTTTCCTTTGCTTCATGTTCCTTATCCAGACTGTCGGCATAGTATTTCTCACCATCGAACCACAATCCTGTCAGTCCGCTGCCATCAGCTGCCAGAAGCAGCTTTCCCAGCGGAGACTGATAATCCATCGTATACTGCATCATCTGCTCCTTTCAGTCTGCTGTGCTGTACATCCATTCATTTCAGTTTCCTGATGAGATCGACAGTCTCTCCGATTATCTCATTACTGCCCTGCCTGATCTCTTCGCTCACACAAGTCTCCATATGATCCCGAAGCACGACATAGCCGAAACTCTGCAGTGCGCTTTCCACTGCTGCGATCTGTGTGAGGATGTCGCCGCAGTATCTGTTGTCATCCAGCATCCTGCCGATGCCGTTCATCTGTCCGATCATCCTGCTGAGGCGGTTCTGCAGCTGGCGCTGCATTTCCTCACTGCGAGGCATGGCCTTATGTCGACAGCTGCCGTCTTCGCAGCTGCAGTTCATTGCATCCGTATTTTCTTTTTTTATCTTCTCCATCAGATCTCCATCCTTCTGCTCTCACGCATACGGCAGATAGCGCCTGCCTGCAGTTACTCTGCGGGAGCGCTCCGGTATATACCGGCTGCACTTTTCCGCTGTTCATCTTTTCCTAACGCACCTCTGTTTGACATTATACCCCCATAGGGTATAATGTCAAACATGCCGCAGCACAAAAAAACAGCCATGAGGCTGTTTTTCCGGTTGTGTTTAAATTGAGAGGATGAGATATTTATGTTTTGTATGATGTCAATATAACCTGCTTCCCTTAAAAAAATCTTAAATATCACCTGCTGAAACTTCTCGGCTATCTGTCTGTATGTGTTGATGATCTGCAGAGAAACAACGCATAACTGTCACATGTTCGTTATCATATAACTATGATCGGATGTTACCTTGACAATGCAGGGAGGAGTACTCATGAACTTAACTACTATAATACGATTACGGACTAAGATACTATCCTGTCACACATAAATATTTCTGCCTGCAGCAATAGATACCCACACGAAAAGGAGCCCTGCCCTGGGCTTCTTTTCAAATGCTGTTTTACCGTGCATATTCTCCATTTATGAAAATCACATCTTCTCCATTGCCGAAGGCGTCACCGTATACCTCTACCAGCGCGATGATAAAATCAACAAGCGCCCAGACTCCCAGGCCTCCCGCTGTCAGGAGCTTGAGTATACCGAGTCCCACCTGGCCCCTGAGGAACCTGTCTACACCTATTCCTCCGAAGAGGAACGAACCTACCCATACGAACACATGCTTGTTCATATGCTTCTCTGCCGACGGATAAGTGCCGGCCTGCGCGTTCATGACCCTCGGTCTCTGCTCCTGAGACTGACTGCTTTCCGACTGCGATGTGTCCTCCTGACGCGATGCATCATCATGACCGACCCCGGTGCGCGTGTTCGCACGGGCGATGATCACATTCTCTCCATCCCTGAAAACTCTTACCTTATCTCCTACATGAGGATCGGCATAATTAATCGATGCAATAGGGACAGTGATCATGTCTTTGTCATCGATGCCTATCGTCACTGTGCTGCCGTCGATCCTGAGAATCTCATTCATTTTCTACTCCTTTGATAATCAAATATTTATAATGCTTTTCGCATATATTATACCATTCATGCATCCATATGTTTTTATTATATTCCATAATCGCATTTTATGCCACTGCGGCAACTGTAACAGCAATGATTTTAACTATCCCTTTCCTCGAGGATGACTACTCTACAATGTCATTACATCAAGTTCTTTTCAGAACGCCAGCCACTTATATCAGCATACCCATAATCCCGGCTGCCATATTATTTCTTATTCTCGCAGATCCTCTATTGTCTCCTGTGGTTTTACGCACTGTTTATTCATGTTCGTTATTGTTATAATATGCTTCCTCACTAATATAATAATTACAGCTAATATGCTAAAACAGCGGCCCTTGCAGACCGCTGTTCCAGTTGTGTGTAAATTGAGAGGATGAGATATTTATGTTTTGTATGATGTTAATATAACTTGCATGTCTTAAAACAATCTTAAATAATCAACTTTTTGCTATGTTCAGTTTATCCTGCGTTTCAGCAGCCGCTTTAGTAATGTTGCTGTTTTCCATCATACCCAAATTACAGCTATAGTGTAAAAGAAAATATTCTAATTATTGATTAGCCCTTCATTAGCCGCTATTGCCCGATATAATTGGGTGATAATGAGTGATAAAATATGAAATAAAAAACCCGCAACCACTGTGGCTGCAGGCTTTGGAATGGCGAGGCATGGGGGATTCGAACCCTCGACCGTCTGATTCGTAGTCAGATACTCTATCCAGCTGAGCTAATGCCCCGTATGAAGCGGTGCATCGGATGCACCGCTTTCGATTATACAATAATTTTCGGCTTTTGCAAAGGCCTCATTTTCTCTATGCCTCAGTATGTTTCCTTAAGGTCGCCTTTTTTGAATGCCGAGATGAGCTCACGCAGATCTTCTATGTCGGCATTGAGTCTTTTGCCCTGATCAGTATCGTTGATTGTCATCCTCTTCTCGAGAACGGCCACTGTCTTCAGAGTAGGCGCCACGAATTTCTGGGTGCCGTCCGGCTGCAGCGGACTGTATGGTTTGTGTTCCGCCAGCGCCATGAATCTGGAGTTGAATATGAATGTATAACCCGCGATCCCCGTGGTCTTCTGATATGCCTTCGATATGCCGCCGTCGATGATGAACAGCTTGCCGCCTCCCTTGACAGGACTTTCTCCATCCTTGATCTTCACCGGTACATGGCCGTTCAGGATATGTGCGGTCTCGGGATCGAGCCCGAATTCCTTTATTATAGTCTCGCAGTGTCGGCGGTCATTGATCAGGCTGTAATACGGCACTGTATGTTCCTTGTGCGTGGATTTATCAGCTATGAACAGCCGTTCAAAAGTCGTCATCTGATCTTTGCCGAACAGCGGCGATGCTTTGCCCAGCCACAGATACCACATCAGATCGCCCGGATATCCTGTTTCATCTGATTTTGCAGGCTCGTAATATTCCTTTCTCATCTGATCGTCGAGATAGTCCATATATGCCCTGCCCTTGAGCGTCCTGCCGTTTATGCTGCACTCTTCGAACCGGCCGTCTGCGGTCATGGGTATGCAGCCGTGATACAGCAGGTTCCTGTTTTCCACTTTATAAAGCGAGCCGTGCTCGAATATGAATCTCACATGCTTCTGCAGCTGTCTGCTTCTCAGTACCGATGCCGACAGTGCCTCCATCAGCTGTTCTTCTTCTTCAGTAAGCGCATATGGATCGGCGGGGTCTACGGTCGGGAGATTCTTGTCTCTCAGTTCCCATGTCTTGCCTTTTATATCTATAGTGCCGGCCTCGAAATCGATCTTGTCGAGCAGCAGTCTGTTCTCCAGGTTATATTCCGGATGCGCCTTGATGCGCTGTCCTTCTATCTTGAACTGGCAGATCGCAATAGCCTTGTGCATCTTGGCGGCAAGCTCCTCGTCCACCGGATCATACTTACTGGTCTCTATCACCTTGGGTCTGAAGAACTCGCAGGGATCGTCATGGTATGTTTTCTCTGCGAATATCGCCAGGGCCCTCAGATTGAGTCCGTATCCGATCTCCAGCATATCGAAGTTATTGTAGCTGATGTTCATCCTGAACAGATTGGCTATGCAGGCCCAGTTGCCCGTGGCCGCCCCCATCCAGACGACATCGTGATTGCCCCACTGGAAATCGACATCATGATACTTCATCAGGAATTCCATGATATCATCGGGGTGCGCACCTCTGTCCCAGATGTCTCCGATTATGTGCAGCCTGTCTACTGCCAGACTGCTGATGGTATCTGCCAGAGAAATGATGAAATCATCAGCCATGCCGCTCTCTACTATCGATTTGATGATCTCGCTGTAGTAATGCGACCTGTTGGCTTCATCATCGGCATGCAGCAGCTCGTCCATGGCATATGCCCAGTACGGCGGCATCCTTTTTCTTACTTTCGATCTGGTATATTTAGTCGACACAGATTTGCAGACTTCAATCAGTCTGTAAATGCTCTTTGTGCACCACTTGTCGAAATCAGCTTCGCTCCTGCGGCGTCTTTTGACCTCCGCCTTGGCGTTGTAAACAAGAGAGGCAAGGTCATATCTCTCATCTCTGTTCATCTCGTCTCTGAATATCTCGTCGATCTTCGATCTGATGACTCCCGAGGCACTCTTGATCATATGTACGAAAGCTTCGTGCTCACCGTGGAGATCGCTGAGGTAATATTCCGTCCCCTTCGGCAGCGCCAGTATGGCTCTGAGGTTAATGATCTCGCTGGTAGCAGCTTTGATGTTCGGATACTTTTTTGCCAATAACTCCAGATACTTTGGATCCATATTATCTTTCCTTTCTGTACAGATCATTTCCGCCGGCGTCAACAGCCACTATTACCGGCATATCTACAACAGTCAGTCTGCGTATGGCTTCGGCTCCCAGATCTTCGTAGGCGATCACTTCAGCTGAAGTTATGCATTTCGATATCATCGCGCCTGCACCGCCTATGGCAGCAAAATATACCGCTCTGTTCCTGACGATGGCGTTGATCACGTCATCGTTCCTCGGTCCCTTGCCGATCATTGCGGCCTGTCCGAGGTCGAGCAGTTCCGGTGCCCATTTATCCATGCGTCCGCTGGTAGTGGGGCCTGCCGAACCTATCACCTTCCCCGGCGGCGGAGGCGTAGGTCCCATATAATAGATGACTGCATCCTTTATGGGAAGCGGCAGCTCCCTGCCGGCCTTCAGTGCTTCGTCCATGCGCTTGTGTGCGGCGTCCCTGGCCGTATATATGGTGCCTGATATGGCCACTCTGTCGCCTGCCCTCAGCGTACTTAGCTTTTCTTTTGTAAACGGTTCGTCCAGTTTTATTTCGATCACAGTCTCACCACCCCGTGTCTTGCAACATGACAGTTGATATTAACGGCAACAGGCAGACCTGCAATATGAGTAGGCGCCTGGATTATTTTGACCGCCAGAGCAGTAGTCCTGCCCCCGAAGCCCTGCGGACCGATATTCAGCTTGTTTATCCGTTCGAGCAGTTCGTCTTCCATTTCGGCATAATACGGATCCTGGTTCCTGTGATCCATCGGCAGCAGCAGCGCTTTTTTCGCCATCAGCGGAGCCCTGTCAAAAGTGCCTCCGATGCCCACTCCTACAACTATGGGCGGACATGGATTGCCGCCCGCTTCCCGTACCGTCTGAACGACGAAATCCTTGACGCCTTCCTCGCCGTCAGCAGGCTTGAGCATTTTGATCTGACTCATATTTTCCGAGCCGAATCCCTTGGGAGCAAATACTATTTCCAGATCGTCACCCGGCACTATTTCCACGTAGATGTTCGCAGGTGTGTTATCGCCGGTATTTTTTCTGCGCAGAGGATCGGCGACTACCGATTTGCGCAGAAAGCCCTTCTCGTATCCGGCCTTTACGCCCGTATTGACCGCCTCATACAGATCGCCGCCGTATATGTGGACATCCTGTCCCAGGCGCAAAAAAACGCAGGCCATTCCGGTATCCTGACACAGAGGTATACCCTCCTCTCCTGCGATAGTTATATTGTCTTCGATTTTATCAAGTATCTCCGCCGCGCCCGGATCTGTCTCCGCATCACGGCATTCTGCTATCCTCTTACATACATCCTTTGTCAGATAGTAGTTGGTCCTTTTGGCAAGAAGTTCGACGGCCTCTGCTATCCTTGCGGCATCAAGATTCTTCATGGTCCCTCCTTATTCCAACATGATTATATCATTTATATCAGCGGATATAAACCGTTATATCTCTTTTTCTTTTTTCTCTTTTTCGTCTGCCTTGCCCTCTTCTTTTTTCTTCTTTTCTCTGCGCGAAGAGACTATAGCCGATGCGGCTATGCTGACCGTCAGGACGCCGATTATCACTGCAATAGAAACGATCGTCGATATATGGATATCGATAATGCCCGCTATCATCTTCAGACCTGTGAAGATAAGTATCACGGCCACGCCGTACCTGACGTACTGGAAGCGTTCCTGCATATGCTCGATGACGAAAAACAACTGCCGCAGACCCAGTATGGCAAATATGTTCGAAGAATATACGATCAGCAGATCTTTGGATATCGAGATTACCGCCGGTACGGAATCGATGGCAAAAATTATATCGGATGTCTCGATCAGCACCAGTACCGCCAGCAGCGGTGTGGCCATGCGCCTGGCATCTTCTCTGACGAAAAACTTTTCATCGACGAAATAGTTTGTCATCGGCACTATCTTTTTCATGACTTTTATGACCTTGCTATCGTGCGGATCCTTCTGTTCATCACTGTCATGTCTGAACATTTTCGCTCCGCTGAAGAGCAGCAGCACGCCGAATATGTACAGGACCCATTCGAATCTGCTGACGACGGCGACGCCGAAAAATATGAAAAAGAATCTCAGTACGATAGCCCCGATTATGCCCCAGCCCAGGACTCTGTGCTGGGCATGTTCGGCGATGCCGAAGCTCATGAAGATCATCAGGAAAACAAAGACATTATCTATGGACAGCGACAGTTCCATGAGATAACCGCCCAGGAATTCAACCGCCTTCACCTGACCGAACAGGAAATATATGCCCACATTGAAGCATATGGCCAGTCCTATCCAGAACAGCAGCCATTTGACGGATTTCATCGCTTTTCTGAGTTTATGGTCATGATTGTCCGCAGTATTTTTGTCTTTTTCTATCAGATCACGGTTTTCCAACTGATTACCTGCCTTTCATCTGCACCCTGCAGTCTGCTGATATGCTCCGCCGTATAGATATGATCTGCCGCTCTGCTGTACATTTTCCGCCTCACGGCCCGTACAGACGGACATAGCTGTAAATATAAAAAACCTTAAATGCCAAAACGGCATCTAAGGTCTCACTTCCACATCGGAGTACTGCACCAGATCCTCAGGATCGCGATTGTTGGTACAGTCGCTTTCAAGCTACTCCCCTTGATATCTTTGCTAATATTAACACATCACGGGTGGCCAGTCAATCAAAACAGAGCTGATTTTTCTGCCGATGCATGACAGATTATCCTGCCGCTGCATGACAGATCTTCCTGCCGATGCAAAGCTGTATTCCTCCCGGAAATATCCCGGCTGCCGGCTGCATGCCGGATGCGCGTTGCTTCCCTCTGCAGACAGCTCAGCTGTTTTCCTCCAGTTCGGCCACCTTCATCATTATCGCACACTCTATCCTTTTTCTGTGCAGCCTGCAGCCCAGATCATATACTCCGCTGACGCTGCCTGTCGCATGATATGCATTCGCAGCGCAACCTCCGCTGCAGTAGAGCCTGGCAAAGCAGTCTCTGCACTCTTCATGCGAATATACATTGCAGTTCCTGAATTTATCGAGGATCTCAGGATGCACAACGCCTTCATATATGCTGCCGAGCAGAAAATCCTTTTCTCCGACGAACTGATGACACGGATACAGATCTCCTTCGGGAGTCACTGCCATGTACTCCATGCCTACTCCGCAGCCTGATACCCTCTTGGATATGCAGGGGCCGCCGGCAAGGTCGATCATGTAATGATAAAATGTGAACCCGTTTCCCGCTCTGCGCCTTCTGATCATTTCCGCAGCCAGTCTCTCATATTCGCTGAACAGCTGCGGCAGATGCTCTTCCTTCAGCGCATACGGCGCCGCCGGATCTGAAACGACCGGCTCTATGGACAGTTCTTTGAAGCCTTCATCCGCCATATGAAGCACGTCACTGGCAAAGTCGAGATTGTTCGCAGTATACGTGCCCCTCATGTAATAGTCCTTCTGTCCGCGCGAATCCGCCAGCTTTTTAAATTTATCTATGATCAGATCATAAGTCCCGCGGCCGTTTTTTGTATGCCGCATCCTGTCGTTCACCGGCCTGCGTCCGTCCAGACTGATGACGACATTGCTCATTTCTTTATTGAGAAAATCGTCTGTCTCATCATCGAGCAGTATGCCGTTGGTCGTCAGCGTATATCTGAAGTTCTTGTTGTGTTTCTTTTCCAGAGAACGGCCGTATCTGACGAGTTCCTTGACGACATTCCAGTCCATCAGCGGCTCGCCGCCGAAGAAATCCACTTCGAGGTTCCTCCGTCCGGGAGAGTTCTCTATCAGCCAGTCAAAAGCTTTTTTCCCGGTCTCGACATCCATCAGGCCGCTGCCCCCGTGATAATGGCCTTTTCCCGCAAAACAGTATTCACAGTCCATATTGCAGTCGTGAGCGACATGCAGACATATAGCCTTCAGCACAGAATGCCTCTGTTTGAATTCTTCGGCCATGTCATAAAAAATGTCTGTCGAAAAAAGTTTATTCTGTCTTTTCAGCTCCTCGATGTCATCGAAGACTTCTTCGATATCACTGCCGCTGAGGCCGTACTTCTCTGACACCTCTCTGCTGACGGCATCTTTTGATTTTTCTTCATACATCATGATCATATCAAAAGCCGCATCATCCACTGCATGTATGGAGCCGCTGTTGACATCGATGATTATATTGTATCCGTTGAGTTTGTATCCATGTATCATAATTATTACCCATAAAAAATCGCTGCAAGCTGCCTGGGCACCTCACAGCGACATCCTGTCGTCATTTCCTACTTCTGCTGTTCGCACTTCTGATTTGCTACACTGCATGAAGTCTTGCTGGCAGACTGACATGAGGTCTGGCATTCGCCGCATCCGCATTTTTTAGCTGTTTCAGCCAGGTTCCTTGTTTCTAAAGTTTTGATTCTCTTCATTTTCCGTCCCTCCTGTATGTTTATCAACATCGACCAGTCTATCAAATTAATACGGCAGTGTCAACGCCGCATCATCATCATTCTGCTTTCGGCTCTGCCATCGTTCCGCCTGCGGTAATGAGTTTCAGCAGCGGCCCGACTGCCGGTATCTTTCCAGATATGCGCGCATCTGTTCTTCATCCCATTTTTCCAGGCCCTTTTCGCCTGCCAGCGATTCAAGATGATGCGTGAATTCGTGTAGCAGCGTATCACCGAGCCTCTTTTTCAGATCTTCAGCAGACAGGCCGCTGAACATCCTCGCAAATGAGCCGTAGAAAATGGAAATGTATCTGCCCAGCGGGCCTCCCCTGTGATACTCTCCCAGTATGTACAGATCATTGTTCTTTGCCTGCGGACTCAGCTTCTCTTCCGGAAGAAGGATGATCCCGCCGTTGAGGCCTTCATAAAATTCCGGCGGCAGGCTCTCTGCTATTTCATCCAGCATCAGCTGGACCTCATCTATGCTTACCATATCGGCTACCTTCCGGCACTGCGGCACAAATTTCTATTTACCTGTATCTTCATCAAGCGCGGATACTATTCTTTCCGTGATAGCTCTGAAATTCTTCTCGATATATGTGCCCTGCTTCAGCACGATCGGTATCCCTCTGTTTGTCGCAATGAAAATATTGTCATCGTATTGTATTATGCCGGCAATGTTCATTCTCAGATTTCTAGATATCTCTGCTATGCCGGGAACAGCTCCCATGGAAACCAGCTTGGCATCTATCTCATTTATTATGCAGAATTTCTTTTCGATCCCCGCCTCGATCAGTATCCTGTCAACTACATCGGCATCCCTTACCGCTGCCGCTTCCGGGATAGTCACTACGACTGCCTCATCGGCGCCGGCCAGTGCCAGCATCATGCTGTCTCCTATACCTGCCGGAGCATCTATTATCACATAATCGAATTCAGCCTTGAGCTTTTCGCACAGCACCTCTACATGCAGCTGCGTCATATCTCGTACATCTCTGCCGGGAGCCGCTGCAATAAGATACATGCATTTGAAGCGTTTGTCTCTGATCATGGCCTGCTTTATCCGGCACATGCCAGACATGACATCGACCACATTATAGACAACACGGTTCTCCAGTCCCAGGTACAGATCCATGCTGCGCAGGCCGTTATCCATATCGACCATGGCGACTTTTCTGCCCTGCAGAGCAAGTACCGCACCCAGATTCACCGCGAACATGGTCTTTCCGGTCCCGCCCTTTCCTGATACTATCGATATTACTTTTCCCGTTTCCATAAAAATCCCTTTCCGGCCGCTGCAGACATCGGTTAATCTACAACTGTCTGGAGTTTGATCTTTGTCTTGCTCTTCTTATACTCTTTCTGAAGGTCAAAATACTTGCAGAGTACTTCCTTGACTATCGGCGCTGCATTGGCCGCGGTCATTCCCTGCGGGATCATGCAGGCTACAGCTATCTGCGGATCATCTGCCGGTGCCATAGCTACTACCCATGCAAATTCGTCATAACTGCTCTTGTATGCATCGAGCTTCTTTGTCGTTACCTTGCCGTGGCTCAGGTTGATCACTGCTCTTCTTACGGCAGTGTCCTGAGATGTATAGATATCCGGATACTTTTTCATTATCCTCTTCATCTCTTTTTTGACCTGCTTCCAGGAAAGGTTCGAATCTATCTGCGACAGATGGTTCTTTACGTATTTCACTTCAGATTTCGGATTGACCTTGCCGGAACGCTCTGCTGTACCGGTCTTGGCAGCAACATCAAAATCCAGCTTCCCGAATACCTTGCTGACTGTACTTTCAGAACCTGCGGCAACGAGCCTCATACCGTCGATTATCTCATTGAAATATTTCTTTTTACTTACTTTTACCTTCGTATCTGCAGCTCTCGATACCGTTCCCTTGTCTTCTACCGACTTCACTACGCTGACTGAATGGTGTACGCCGCGGTTGCCTAAAGTGGCGATGTAATTTGCCATCTGCAGCGGGGTATATTCATTTTCGCCCTGCCCGATAGCAATATTGAAGGCGTCGCCTGTGTTCCATTTTGTCTGCGGCGCATAGTCATATACTACCTTAATGGCCAGCTTCCTGCATTTGCTTTTTTTGACGCCGTACTTGGGAAGCAGATTGTCATGCACATTATCATACTTGGGCTTCTCCGTTATAAGATTCGTGATGCTTTCTATGTCTGCTGCCAGTTTTTTGCTGTTGTTGGCCACTTCAGGAGTGAAATATTCCTCTGCAGCTGCATAGAGCTCATTGGAAAGGTTGCTTTTCTGTGCAGCTATTTTTCTCGCTTTCGTGGGCACCGGAACAACTGCCTCATCAAGCTGTATGCCTGTCGCCTTGCCCAGTCCGTACTGTTTGGCATAGTTGGTTATCATATCTATGCTGATTTTTTTCTTATATCCCATGGAGCCTCCGCTCGACCAGTCTTTTCCTGTTGCCACATCATAAAAATAGTAGTTGCAGGAAACCTCGAGCGCCCTGTACATATTTATGGCGCCATGTGTCGATTTGCCCTTGGTCAGGTTCCACAATACGCAGCCGTAACTCGTACCTCCGAGCTTGATGGCTCCGGCATCATTATGATATGCAGCCGGATTGAGACCGCATTCCAGTCCGGCCGTAGCTGTCACCGGTTTGAAAGTGGAGCCGGGCTGGACAGTACTCATTGTCGCCAGATTGTACAGCGGTGCAGCCGACAGAGGATCTCTGTCATTTTCGCTCTGCAGACTCTCCCATGCTTTTTCACTGATGCCGCTCGCAAATTTATTCGGATCATATCCCGGGTAGCTGGCCATCGCCAATACATCTCCGGTTTTGCAGTCGATCGCAACAACAGCACCTGTCTTGGCATTAGGCGCGGCCTTGCTGGTAGCAGTAGGACCGTATTCGCCCTGAAGAGAACCGCCGGATCTCATCGCGGCAATTCCTTCTTTCAATGCATTCTGCGCAGTTTTCTGCAGTTTCAGATCGATCGTGAGGTATACATCTTTTCCCTTCTTGGAGCTGGTCTTGCTGATGACCTTCTTCTGCTCTCCGTAAGCGTTTACCTGAACTTTCTTCTCACCGTTGATTCCCTTGAGAGTGCTTTCATACTTTCCCTCTATGCCTTCCTGGCCGATAAGCTCACTGCTGTCATATCCCTTCTTTTCGTATTCCGCAGCAGCGCTCTCATTTATCTTGCCCAGATATCCCAGTATATGGCACGCATACTTCTTGTTGGGATAATACCTCTTCGTCTCGGATACCACCTCGACACCGTTGATCGCCGATTTGTTCTCCTCAATGAGCATGACCGTCTTTTTAGAAACATTCTTTGCGATGACAGCCGGTTTGTACTGACTGTATCCCAGTGATTCTATCTGGTTCTTTATGACCATATACTTGCGTGCCTGCCTGTCACTAAGGGCCGTATCTATATCCATATCTTTTCTGATCTCGCCGAAGACTTCTTTGGCACTCATTTTGGCATATTTGTCAGTATCGTCGAAATAGCAGCTGAGGAATTCTTTCTTTTCCTTATCTGCTGTATATTCCATATCGCTCACGGAAATGGGCGGATACTGATTATATGTGGTCTGCATCTCCGACTGCGCTGCATATCTGTCAAGCGTAGGATCTATGCCGAGCTTGTTCCTCATGGCATTGAATGCTTCCTCTGCAGTCATGCTGGTCCTGAAGCCCTTTTTCTTGAGCCAGCTCTTTATTTCATTATCATAAGTATAGTAATATTTCCCGTTCTTTATCTTGATCGGGAACTCATCGACGCACTTGTCTCCGTTTTTGTTCAGTATCTTGTAAAGCTTCTTGATGCTTTTATTGAGCTGTTTGCTGTCCTGTCCGTTTTTCGACATTCGTACAGTAAACGACTGTTTGTTTCCTGCCAGCAGTCTGCCGTATTTATCATAGATCTCGCCCCTCGGTGCTATGGTGTATATACTGCGGGTGGAAAGATTGTCTGCGTCGCTGCTGTATGTGCCATGCTCGAACACAGTCAGGACAAAAAGCCTTGCCCCCAGCACTATTGCCAGCACGAGAAGTATGGCTATCAGTTGATTATGTCTGTTGTTTTTCAGTAATATCCTGATCTTATTCATATTCGTATCCGTCTTTTCGACGTTTCAAAACTTTTAACCTTCCTGCCATTGCATAGTACAGTATCGCAATGACTGCAAGATTATATGCTATGTATATGGGCTGATGCAGCAGAATGTACCAGAAGCTCATGGGATTGCCTAGTATATGCATTATCAGCCAGTATATCGCTCCGTATACAGGCGTCACAATGGCACCGACTGCCAGAAGCGGTTTGATATTATCGACATTGAGCTGCTTCCTTACGATAAGTATTATCCCCATCACTATGAATATCGTAAAAGCTCCGACCCCTATGTACTGTCCCGTGCCGACATCGAGAAACAGTGTGCAGATCACTGCAAAAGGCGCCGCCTTGTAGCCGCTGTTGAACATGAATGTAAGCGCTATGGTCAGACACAGTATCAGATTGGGACCTTGCCCGGCTATGCTGATAAGATCCACCAGTGTCATCTGAAACAGCGTCGCCGCCGCAAATAAAATGGCTGTGGCTTTCAGACTCATATAAAGATCGCCACCTTATCCATGCTCCTGAATGTCACTGCAGGTTTGACCGTCACCATTTTCAGCTGGGTATTGTCATTGAATTCTACTGAATCCACCTTGCCGATGCGTATGCCTTTAGGATATATACCGACACCGGAAGTGATAAGAGTATCTCCCTCTACGACCCTGGCTTTGGAGCTGAGCAGATAGCCTGTCATCTTGTTTTTGCCGTTGCCTTTCAGGACTCCGGTTATCGATCCCTTTCTGAGGGTCCTGAAGCTGATATTGTTTCCGTCAGATAAAACAGACGCGATCTTTGACCAGCCCTTGCCGGTCTCCTGCACTCTGCCTACAAGGCCGTCGCCGTTGCACACGACATCGTCCTTTTTGATTCCTTTTTCTTTTCCTGCATCCACCGTGAAGATGACATACGGACTCGAATAATCCAGTTCTATCACATTTGCTGCCACAGCATCATCGGCGGTACCCTGATACGGCTGGAAATCAAAAGACTTGGCCAGCTTTTTCAGCTCAGAAAGCTCATCTTTTTTCAGTTTCAGATCTGCGTTCTGTCGTTCCAGTTTTGCATTCTCTTCTTTGAGCTGTTCGTTTTCCGTTTTGACGCTCCTGTACCTTACCATACCCGTCAGTGTATCGCTGACACCGGAAGACACCTGGGCGAACGGTTTCTCTATGACTGTCATAGCTTTCTGCATTCCTCTGCCCACTATCGTAGTTCCTCCTGCAGAAAGATATGAAACAAGTATCACGAGGAACAGCAGTACGATGATCCCCGTGATGACTGAAAATATTCTATGTTCTTCGATCCATTTCATATAAACTGACCTTTATTTATCTTTTTTTTACATTCGCATATATTTTAAGCTTTTCGATATTGTCAAGGCTCTTGCCTGTTCCTATCGCTACAGCTTCGTAAGGATCTTCAGCGATCCCGACCGCCATGCCGGTGCGCTCGTTAATAAGCTTGTCGAGGTTCTCGATCATGCCGCCGCCGCCGGCGAGCATCATTCCTCTGTCTGCGATATCAGCGGCTATTTCTGGAGGCGCCTTCTCCACGGTGCTCTTTACGGCATCAACGATCATATCCATGGATTCATGCAGTGCCGCTTCCATGTCTTTATTGCTGACCTTGAATTTCTTGGGAAGTCCGGAGATCAGATCTCTCCCTCTTGCCTCCATGTTCCTGATTATTTCCTTGCCTTCGCCGTCTGTCTCTATCAGTGCGCTTCCCACTCTTATCTTCAGCTCCTCGGCTGTCTTGGTACCGATCAGCACACCTTTCTTTTTCCTTATATAAGCGATGATGGCATCATTGAATTTATCTCCTGCATATCTCAGAGAGCTGCTCACGACTATACCGCCGAGCGCCAGTATCGCGATATCCGTGGTGCCGCCGCCGATATCACATATCATGCATGCATCCGAACTGTCGATATCGAGTCCTGCTCCTATTGCCGCCGCTGTCGGCTCATCCAGGATATAAACCTCTTTGGCTCCCATCTGTCTTACGACTTCTTCTACCGCACGTTTTTCGACTTCGGTGACGCCGCTGGGCACACCTACCACGACCCTGAGGCCGGACGGCTTTCTGTCGCCGAGAGCTTTGGCGATGAATCTCTGCAGCATTTCAGCAGTCATGTCGAAATCGGAAATAACGCCGTCCTGAAGAGGCTTCACGACAACTATGTTCTGCGGTGCCTTGCCGATCATTGCCTTGGCATCGGTCCCTGTCGCGATAACTTTCTGCGAGACCTTGTTATAGGCTATGACCGAAGCCTCGTTCAATATAATTCCCTTTTCCTTCATGAAAATGAGCGTATTCGCTGTTCCCAGATCGATACCCATATCTTTTGCTGAAAAACTTATCACTTCTTTTTCCTCCGTATCAAATCATATCCAGTTCCCTGAAACTCGTAAAATCGCCGTCGCCGATTATTATGTGATCCAGCACTTTGATTCCTAATATATCACCGGCTTCGCAAAGCCGTTTTGTGACATCTCTGTCTTCCCTGCTGGGTGTAGGATCGCCGCTGGGGTGATTATGGACGAACACTACTGCCAGAGCGCTTTTCCTCACTGCGCTGTTGAATGCTTCCCGCGGATTGACGATGCTGGATCTGATATCTCCGACAGAGACATTTTCCATAGCCATCAGTTCGCCCTTGGCATTTATGAGCAGTACATTGAAAAACTCTTTCTTGTAATACCGCATGCGTTCCATGCACACATCCACGGCATCTTTTGTACCGGTTATCCTGATCCGCTCCATTTTCGGGGCAGCAGCTATTCTTGCTCCCAGTTCCACAGCTGCCATGATCTGGCATGCCTTCGCTCTGCCTATCCCGTTTATGGAAGCGAGCTCTTCCGGTGTTCTCTCCGCCAGCGACTTCAGGCCTCCGCCCTCAAATCCCAGGACCTCTTCAGCCAGCGCCAGCGCTGTCTTGTCCCTGGTCCCTGTACGCAGCAGTATCGCCAGGAGCTCACTGCTGGAAAGCCTTTCTCTCCCCATGGAGATCATCTTTTCCCTGGGTCTTTCATCAGCCGGCAATTCTCTTATTATCATGCGTTTCCCTTTCTTGCGATCAGGCCGCATGCGCTGTTCCTGCACAGCTTTCCGATAGAAAGCCGCTTTTTATTGTACCATTATTTCAAAAGCCTTACAATGGCAAATATCCTTCAGCCTTTTTTAGATATGCGTCCGTCCGCACCCGCTGCCTGCCTAAAGCATATGCATGAAAAGTCCGCTGCCAAGCTTCGGCTCGAACCATGTGGATTTCGGCGGCATCACCATACCGTTGTCTGCCACATCCATAAGAGATGAGATGCTTACCGGATAGACGGCAAACGCTGCCGCCATACCTTCGGCTACTCTTTTCTCCAGGCCGTGCATCCCTCTGATGCCTCCGACAAAATCGATCCTGCTGTCCGTACGGGGGTCATCTATCCTCAGCACCGGTCCCAGCAGATTATCCTGAAGCACGGAAACATCCAGCGAACCGATCGGATCATCTGGTATGATGCTCTCGGAAGCTGTGAGCTTATACCATGTTTCTCCCAGCAGCATCCCGAATTCATGAGGCCTTTCTGGTCTGCAGGCAGCGGTGCCTGCTTCGCTCACTTCGAATCCTGCGTTTTCTGCCGCGATGAGAAATTCCTGTTCTGACAGTCCGTTAAGGTCCTGCACGACCCTGTTATAGTCGTATACCCTGAGATCTTCGTCGGGAAATATCACGGCCATGAAATAATTGAACTCTTCACTGCCGTCATATCCGGGATTTTCTTTTCTCCTCTTCTCGCCTACTCCGCAGGCACTGGCGCTGCGGTGGTGTCCGTCGGCGATATAAAGCGACGGGACATCCCGGAACGCTGCTGTTACGGCTCCGATTTTTTCTTCATCACCGACGATCCAGAGCATATGCCTGACACCGTCGTCTCCGGTTATGTCATATTCCGGCGTCTCTGCGCAGACCGCTTCCGTCAGGCTGCGTATGGTCTCCTGTTTTCTGTAAGTAAGAAATACCGGCTCGGTATCGGCATTGCAGATATCAAAATGATTTATCCTGTCCTGCTCTTTTTCTACTCTGGTGAGCTCATGTTTTTTGATAGTATTATCCAGATATTCATCGACTGAGACACAGCCGACTATCCCGGTCTGCACATTGCCGTTCATTATCTGCCTGTATATGTAGAACGAAGGACTTTCGTCCTGCTTCATGATCCCTTCATCGATGAATTTGCCGATATTGTCCCTGGCCCTTTCGTATACTGCCTTATCATACGGATCCGTATCTTCCGGCATATCTATTTCCGATCTGCATATATGCAGAAAACTGTACGGATCACCGGCCGCCATCTCTGCCGCTTCCTGCCTGTTCATTACATCATATGGAAGCGAAACAACATCCTTTGCATATTTTCTGTCCGGCCTTAAGGCTCTGAACGGTCTGACTGTTGCCATTATTTTATCTCCTTTATTATCGCCGCGATCACTTCTTCTATCGACATGCCTGTCGTATCCAGCTCCAGAGCATCATCCGCTTTCCGGAGAGGATTAAGTTCGCGGGTCATATCTGCGTGATCCCTTGCATTAATATCTGCCAGCACATCTGCGTAATCCGCTTTCTGTCCCTTTTCCAGCATCTCCTCAAATCTGCGCTTGGCGCGTTCTTCAGGAGATGCAGTCATAAAGAACTTGTATTCTGCATCCCTGAGGACGTTAGTGCCGATATCGCGTCCATCCATGATGACGCTCTTCGAGGCGGCCATGCCGCGCTGCAGCGCCACGAGTTTTTCCCTTACCGCCGGCAGAGCAGCACACATGGAGGCCATCTCCGATATCTGCGCTGTTCTTATTTCCTTATTGACGACCCGACCGTCCAGAACGGTATTGCCGCTGTCGAAATCGATATCCGTATCCGCGAGCATTTCCGCAACAGCCTTCTCATCATCTGCTGCTATCCCGTTTTCCTTCATCTTATATCCGATGGCGCGATACATGGCTCCTGTATCAATATAATCTATTCCGAGTTCCTTTGCGACCGCTTTGGCTATAGTGCTCTTGCCGGCGCCTCCGGGCCCGTCTACTGCTATCCTTATCATGTTATATCTCCCTGCTGTCACTGCATCATTTGCGTTTGCTCCCCAGCAACTTTTCTATCTCAGATACGAAAGTGTTGATATCTGTAAACTGCCTGTACACCGAAGCGAAACGCACATATGCCACTTCATCGAGATCTCTGAGTTTCTCCATTATCAGCTCGCCGATGAAAGTGCTCTTGACTTCTTTTTCCATAGTGTTGTTGATGCCGCGCTCTATTTCATCTACCAGGGCTTCTATGTCCGACATCTGAACAGGACGCTTCTCACAAGCCTTGACTATCCCTCTGATGATCTTGCTCCTGTCGAACGACTCTCTGCTGCCGTCTTTTTTGATCACGACAATTATCGTCTCTTCGATCTTTTCATATGTCGTGAAGCGCTTGCCGCATTTTTCACATTCTCTTCTTCTTCTTATGGCGTGCCCTTCTTCGGTATGCCTGGAATCAATGACTTTGGTATCGTCATTTTCACAAAACGGACATTTCACTGACTTATCCTCCCGGTAACACTACAATATGTTCTTCTGTCGATTTTACTACATATTGTGTTTTCAGACAAGAGCAAAGCCTAATGGCCGGCTGAATCGGCAGTGACGCCGCGGACGCATTCTCACGCATGCCGGCTGCATTTCAGACAAAGACAAAGCTGAACGACCGGCTGAAAACAGCCGGCCGTTTTTATATTCTGATATCTGCTTTCAGACTGTTTCTGCTTCCTCCTCAGTCCGCCGGGCCCATAGGTCATTTCTTTTCGAATCCGTCCCGCAGTTCCCCGCTTCCCAGTCTTCGAAAATAACTCCTGCTCTCGGCCACTATCACGCCCGAAAGCAGCAGCAGAGCAACAAGGTTAGGCAGCGCCATGAGCCCGTTGAATATATCTGCGAACGTCCACACGAATTCGAGCGTCAGGAACGGTCCTGCCATTACTGCCGCAATGTAGAGCCACCTGTATATCATCACAGCTGTCATGCTCTTTCCCGACAGATATTCCAGGCATCTTTCTGCATAGTAGTCCCATCCGAGTATGGTCGTAAAAGCGAAAAACGACAGACACAGCAGCAGTACGAACGCTCCTGCCGTATGTCCCCAGGGGAGGCCCTTGCCGAATGCATTGATGGTGACATCCACTCCTTCTTTGCCTATGTTCCAGGAACCTGTCGACACTATGGTAAGGCCGGTCATAGTGCAGATGACGATAGTGTCGATAAAAGTGCCTGTCATTGACACCAGGCCCTGTCTGGCCGGTTCATTGGTCTTGGCCGCCGCCGCCGCTATAGGTGCGCTTCCCAGACCTGCTTCATTTGAGAATATTCCTCTGGCAACGCCCATCTGCATGGCTATCATCATCGAGCCCAGGGCACCGCCTGCCGCCGCCCGCAGGCCGAAGGCACCTGCAAAGATTTCCGCAAATGCCGCAGGGATAGTTTTGATATTATAAAGCAATATGCACACACATATCACTACATACAGGACTATCATGAACGGTACTATTACGGAAGCGACATTCGATATCCTCTGGATGCCTCCGATGATTACCAGCGCTGCCAGAAGCGTCACTACCGCGGCAGTGATCACTACTGCCCATGAATAATGTATATTTCCTATGGAAAAGGCAATGTGTTTATTATCAGGGTCGAATAAAGTCTTTGCCGCACCTGATATGGAATTGACCTGCGTGATGGTGCCGATGCCGAGAAGACCGGCCGCGGCTCCGAAAAAAGCAAAGAATTTGGCGAGCCATTTCCATGATATCTTTTTATAATGCTCTCCCAGGCCTCTTTCTATATAGTAGAACGGTCCGCCGAGAGAATGTCCGTCTGCATCTACTGTCCTGTATTTTACCGCCAGCAGTCCCTCTGAATATTTAGTTGCCATTCCCAGACAGGCAGCCACGATCATCCAGAACAGCGCTCCCGGTCCTCCGGTAACCACAGCCGTCGCGACCCCTACTATGTTACCGGTGCCGACTGTGGCAGCCAGCGCCGTGCATAGGGCCGCAAAGCTGGTGACTTCCCCGGTGCCGCCCTCTTCATTATGCACCATATATCTGAGTGCCTTTCCGAGTCTGCGGAACTGGAGCACCCCGAGTCTCACAGTAAGGAATATGCCTGTTCCCATTATCATGATCAGCATCGGCACTCCCCACACCAGATTGTCGATATTGGTGAGCGCCTCCATAAATTCCTTCATTATAAATGTATCCTCCTCATTAGTTCACAAAAAATACCAAAAAATAAATAAAAGCCGATACGACGACTTCTGAAGAGATGTTTAAGCAATCCATGCTCTGTCCTTATGCCTGAGAGACCCGCCGGCATGACCGGCACTCCACCTTCGGCGTTCCCGCATCTGTTGAGATGAGGACACTCTCCAGAGAATCACAGCTGTGCATATCCAGACCTGGCCCGCATAATGACAGCCGACTATCAGATGTTATCATACATTACCGGCTTATTCAACTTTTTTATTTTCCCTGCAGATCTCACCGGCAAGCGTCCGGAACATCATATCCGGATCTACAGGTTTTGCTATATGTGCATTCATACCTGCAGCAATGCATTTCTGTTTATCTTCGCTGAATGCATCTGCCGTCATAGCTATTACAGGCACTGTCTGCGCGTCTTTCCTTCCGGAGCCGCGTATAGCCATGGCTGCCTCATAACCGTCCATTACCGGCATGCGTATATCCATCAGTATAGCATCGTAAAAATATTCGGCAGATCTTTTGTAGGCCTCTATCCCGCGCATGCCGTCTTCCGCCACTTCTACGACCATGCCTTTTCCTTCGAGCAGCGTTTTGGCGATCTCTATATTAAGAGGATGATCTTCGCACAGCAGTACATGTTTTCCGTCAAAATCGACAGCAGCGGCATCATCAGCTGCTGTATCCGGACATTTGGTGATATGGTCTTCTCTTATTGCCTCTGCAGGCAGCTCGACAATAAAGGTTGTCCCGCTTCCCAGCCTGCTCCTGACGCTTATCGTTCCGCCCATCAAATCTACCAGGCGTTTTGCTATGGCCATGCCCAGACCGCTCCCGCGTTCGGGTGATGTATCAACGCGGGCCTCCTGGGCAAACGGATTGAAGATGATCTTTTGAAATTCCTCACTCATGCCAATACCGTTATCCGTGACTTCTATACGCACCAGCATTTTCCCGTCAGGCAGCATTCTCCCCTTGGAACGATATTCTATTTTTCCGCCTTCGGCCGTGTACTTGACGGCATTGCTGAGAATGTTGAATACGATCTGATTTATGTGCATTTTATCCTGCAATGGTATATAGCCTGCGGGAATATCGATCTCAAAATCTATAGTCTGGTTTTTTTCTTCTACAAGGGGCATGATGACAGCTTCAAGATATGCTGTAAACTCATCAGGAGGGTAAGGTTCCGTGTGCAGCTTTATCTCGTCATTCTCAACTTTCGACATATCCAGGATATCGTTGATCAACCCGAGCATGAATTTAGATGAGGCATCTATCTTGGCAAGGTAATCGGCAAGCTGCTCCGATATATTCATTTTAGAAGCAATATGCGTCATGCCTATGATCCCGTTCAGCGGCGTGCGCATATCATGCGACATCCTGGAAAGGAATTTCGTTTTTGCCATATTGGCGCGTTCCGCTTCTTCAGCAGCTTTTTGCAGCTTGCTCCGGTACTCTTCTTCCTGCCTTATTATGTCATCTATATATCGATATGCCAGTACTGCACAGTTTCCGTTATGCTCTTCACTGATATCGACGAATTTCGCTTCCAGATAATGGGAAACGTCATTGTATTTTCTTTCATATCTGATTGTTACCGATTCCGATCTGCGCAGCTGTTCTGCAACGGCTGCAGGTTCAAACAGACTGCGAAATTTCTCCACTTCAGATTCCGGTATCAGATTTTCTGCACAGAAATCGATATACCCGCTGTATGTATGCTCCGTCTCCAAAAAACCGACAAGAATATAGGCGGAGCCTTCCAGAGTCCTCATCAGCTCTATACTGTCGTTTGCAAAATCTACTGAAAGAACAGCAAAGCAGTCATTGCTGAGAGCCTCTATCAGTTTGTTCAGGTACCTTGTCCTGATCATCTCATTGGATTCATTTTCGATGATGCCGAGCGTCTCTTCAGGTTCGCCGTACTCATCAAAAGCAACGGTCGTCATGGTTACATGACATCGCGCAGTGAGACTGTGATTTCTGAAAACGAACGAAGCAGTCTGCACACCAGAATCTATCCTGAAATACATCTCGTTAAATCCTGCCTGATCTTCCTTGTATACGAAATCCTCAGCAAAGCTGTACGGCATATTCTCGTAGACTTCAAGACACTGATATATCTTTCTGGCTTTCTCCGGGACCGTGATAGTTTTAGTTTTCGGAAAATAAATAAAAGTACACACGCCAGTATTATCCAGGGCGATACTCAGTCCCATAAGTTCAGATTTGTTTTTCCTCATTTTGCCGCACCATCCGCAAAAAACGCGATATATGTTATATGTTTCGCCTGGCTATAGCACAAAATATCGTTCTCAGGCAAACTTGCAGTCCATAATGCCGGTCAATATCTGCAAAACACCCTGCTCCAACAAAAAGCAGAAAGGTTCTGCCGCAAGAGATGCCTTTCTGTCTTTCTGTCAACGCTCCATCCGGCTGCTGATGCCGTCACCCTCAATCAGATAATTTATCTACCACTTTGGCGTTCTTGAGCATCATATCTTCGACCTTTTCGAGATATATGCTCTTGTAGATATTGTCTTTCCCTACATAATCTTCATAGGATTTTTTATATGTGTCCTTGAACGAGTCCTCTGTGAAGCCATATTGCTTAAGTGATTTTTTGATGTAATTCTTGTACTGTTTCTTGGTAACATCAATATTTTCCTTGTCTGCGATATAGTATATGATCTCTTCCTGCTTCACTTCCATCTTTGCATATGCCTTCGCCTGCTGATTGAACTGCTTTTCAGTGAGGCCCATCTGCTGCTTCAGATATTTTTTGAAACTCAGATTGGCCTGCTTGGCCTGATCCTTATACTGCTCCGTGAGCTGCTTCGTCACTCTTTTGACTTCGCGGTCCGGATACTTTTCATTGCCGCTTTTATCGGTTTTGACTTTGGAATCACTGTATACCTTGTTCCAGAGATATTCTTTCTGGTTATTTACTGCCGTTTCCTTTTTGGAATCGTACAGCTGCTGTTTGATCGCCTTCTTGTATTCTGCGACCGTCGACTGCGAGCTGTTCTTTTTGACGAAGTCCTCATTCAGTGTCGGCGTGATCTGTTTCTGTACGGACTCTACAGTGACCTTATATACGACTTTTTTCCCGGCCAGTTTCTTAGTACTGTAATCACTGGGGAATTTGAGGTTCAGCGTCTTAGTGGAACCTACATTCACACCTATCAGGCCTGATTCGAACCCGTTGATGAATTCGCCTGAGCCTATCGTAAGGCTGGCATCCTGTGCACTGCCGCCGTCAAATGATTTGCCGTTGACTTTGCCGTCATAGGATATAGTAACTGTATCGCCCTTCTTTACCTTGCCTGTCTTGACATCTTTGGTTTCCACAGCTGCCTTGAGATTGCTTTTTATCTTTTTGTTCACTTCTTTGTCAGTCACTTTTATCGTATATGATTTGACCTCCAGGCCCTTGTATTTTCCTACCTTGATGTACTTGCTCAGATCATATGAGCTGTACGGTTTGCATCCCGCAAATGAGAACACAACTGCGGTACATACCGCCAGCAGTATCAATACCTTCTTTTTATTCAAATCGTCCACCCCTGTTTCCGACAGTTATTTAACTGCTTCTTTGGCAGTATCACACAGCTTTGCAAAGCCCGCTTCATCATTGATAGCCATTTCAGCAAGCATTTTCCTGTTGATTTCTATGCCCGAAACCTTGAGACCGTTCATCAGCCTGCTGTAAGATATGCCGTTTACCCTTGCGCCCGCATTTATTCTTGCGATCCACATTCTTCTGTATTCTCTCTTTTTCTGTTTTCTTCCGGCATAAGCGCTCCTCAGAGATCTCATCACTGCGGGATTTGCAGCTCTGAACACCTTGCTCTTCTGCCCGTAGAAACCCTTCGCCAGCTTCAGTATTTTCTTATGTCTTTTATGTGCATTTACACCTTTTTTTACTCTTGCCATTTTGCTTCCTCCTTATTTACCCATAGAGTTTTTGATTCTTTTGAGATCTGCGCTAGTTAAAGTTGTCGCTTTTCTCAGACCTCTTTTTCTCTTTGCGCTTTTCTTGGTAAGTATATGGCCTTTGTAAGCCTTGTTCCTTTTAAGTTTTCCGGAACCAGTGAGCTTGAATCTCTTCATTGCGCCCCTGTGGGATTTCATTTTGTTTTTAGCCATTTCTATAATTCCTCCTATATATTATTTACTATTTTTCACCCTTCGGCGACAGGAACATGATGAGGCTCCTGCCTTCAAACTTGGGCTTTTTCTCGATATCAGCGACATCCCTGACTACTTCGGCAAATTTATCCATGACTTCGAATCCTCTGCTCTTGTAGTCCCGTTCTCTTCCTCTGAAGCGCAGGCTGACTTTGACTTTATCGCCGTCTTTCAGGAATTTCGAGGCGGTGTTTGCCTTGACTTGTATGTCGTGCTCTTCAATGAACGTCGACAGTCTGATCTCTTTCACCTGTGAGGTCTTCTGCTTTTTTTTCGCTTCTTTTTCCCTCTTCTGCTGATCATATCTGTACTTTCCATAGTCCAGTATCTTCGCCACCGGCGGATTCGCATTCGGTGATATCAGTACCAGATCCAGGTTTTTCTTCTCAGAAATATCCAGCGCTTCATCGCGGCTCATTATTCCCAGCTGCTCTCCGTCGCTGCTTATGACTCTGAGCTCTCTTGCCCGAATTTCTTCGTTTATCAAGCTTTCCTTACTAATGGGTTTGCACCTCCTCCAAGATAACACATTAAAAATGCGGATAACTCAGTCATCCGCATTCTCAGCACTATCATATCCGTGCAGGATCATCTCTGTTGACCCGGCAGCGCCAGCCGCCAAGGTGAGAAGCGGATACTTCTTCTTTCTATGTACCTGCATAATATATCAGTGTTTTGTTTCTGTCAACCTTTTAGATCGATTTTTTTCAGCTGGTTCTGCTTCTTTTGAGAAGCATGGCAGCAGTCAGACTGCCGCTTTCCAGAGTCCATGAAGATTGCAGTAAGCAAAAGCAGCAATTGCTTTATCATCTGCCAGTGCAAAAACGACCTCAGGTTTGTCTCCGGGGTTCAGTGCTTTTCTCTGTCCGCCCTTTTCAGTCTCCAGAAATACCCACTGGATATAATGCTCATCTGTCATAGGATGTTCAACAGAACCTACTTTAACAGTAACCTTGTCTCCGGCAACTTCGATCACCGGAACATGTTTTTCCTGAGCCGCATCTGTCGTGTTGGGAACTATCTCATCCATCTCTTCTCCGCAGCATATCATCGGTACACCGGAATCGAATATCATTCCCGCAGTATTGCCGCAGTGTCTGCATTTAAAAAATTTGTGCTCCATGTCGATTACCTCCGTATCATCATAAACATTTTTCTGCAACCTATGATACATTTTTGTATCGTTTTTCTTGTATACGATTATTATACCATGATATAATACGTTTGAAAACATAAAGGAGTCTTGCTAATGGATAAAAAAGTTATTAAAGAATTATCCCGCTGGGAGTTTTTCCCAATACTGAACAGCATCAGCGATGCCGTCTTCATAGATGACGCAGACGGATACACGGTATGGTGCAACAGCGCCTGCCGTGAGCTGTACGGCATAACGCCCGAAAAGGTAGCCGGCATGCATGTTTCGGACCTCGAAAAGCAGGGCATATTTTCACCATCAGTAGCCACACGGGTGCTGGAGGAAAAAAAACAGTCTACAATAATACATAAAAACAGCAACGGGCACAAACTGCTGTCGACCGGGACTCCCATCTTTGACGACGAAGGCAATATCACAAAAGTGATCACCACTTCAAGAGACATCACCGAGCTCAGTACGCTGCAGAACAAACTGCAGACAGTCCAGGGCACTCTTGATGACATAAAAAGCTTTGATAAATTCTCAAATGAGGGCATCATCGCCAGCAGCCACTCCATGTTCAATGTGCTCCAGATGGTGAAGCGGCTCGCGCTGGTAGATTCCACTGTTCTGATAACAGGCGAATCAGGCGTCGGCAAAAGCGTCGTTGCAGAACTGCTGCATAAAAACGGAGATCGCCGCGACAGTCCATTTATAACTGTGAACTGCGGCGCTATACCGGAAAATCTTATAGAATCGGAACTCTTCGGATACGAAAAGGGAGCGTTCACAGGTGCACGCTCCGACGGCAAAACAGGACTGTTCGAAGCAGCTGATACCGGTACGATCTTTCTGGATGAGATATCCGAACTGCCCTTCAATCTGCAGGTCAAACTCCTGCAGGTCATACAGGAACGCGTTATCACACGTATAGGCGGAGTCAGCAAAGTGCCTATCGATGTCAGGATCATTTCCGCCACCAACCGCGATCTTCATGAGCTGGTGGAGAAAAACCAGTTCAGAGAAGACCTTTACTACAGACTGAATGTCGTGCCTATCAATGTTCCTCCCCTGCGTGAACGCCCGGAAGATATATTGCCCCTGCTGCAGCAGAATCTCGATAAATACAACAAACGATACGGACAGAACAAGAAATTCGACCCCAATGCCCTGGCTGTTCTTCTTAAATTCAACTGGCCAGGAAACATCAGAGAACTGCAGAATATCGTCGAACGCCTGGTGCTGACGACCAGCAACGATTACATCACCATCGACAACCTCCCTGTTTTTCTTACAGAAGAGGAACAGAAAACGGCAGACATGGATAAGATCATCAGCGGCGGGAAAAATGTTTCGCTGTCTGCGGCACTGAATACTGCCGAAAAAGAGATACTCAAGACAGCCATGGACAAATACGGCTCGACAAGATCTATGGCACGGGCCCTGAAAGTAAGCCAGCCTACTATTGTAAGAAAGCTGCACAAATATGGGCTCTCAAGCTCTGATACATAAATGCATCGGTGATTCTTTTTTGAATCACGTTCGGCAAACTGCTGCTTCCAACTCATTTTCGTGTTTGTATACAATTATACTTTCTGTTGATACAATTATGTATCAACAGCCGTGTGAATTCTGCCGTTTTCCAGATGCACGCCGATAATGATTTCTTTGCACTTTTCTCTTTATTACTTTATTTTCTATTGAAATTTCAACGAATTTTAGCAATGATCTCTGTTTGTATTTTTTTTATGCAATTAATCAGATTGTTTTAAGGTTTTGGCACGATAATTGCTTTATATTAGTTGTGCAGCCATAAGGCTGTACTCTATATCACAATAGATAAATTATTTATTTTTTAAGGAGGAGAAAACAAAATGGCAAACTCACAGGAATATGTAGCAGGATTAGTTGAAAAGGCTAGAAAAGCTCAGGCTGTTGCCGAGAACTTCACTCAGGAAGACTGCGAACTTCTGACAGGTGCGATCGCATACGGTCTCACAAAACCCGAACTGGCAAGAAAATGGGCAGAGCTGCTCGTTGAAGAAGGCAAGATGGGTATCGTAGAAGACAAGATCGGCAAGATCTACGGAAAAGTTAAGGGCGCTTACAAGCAGATGAAGGGCAAACAGTCCGTTGGAATGCTGAACAAAGACGAAGACACCGGTATGGAAGAATGGGCTAAGCCGATGGGCGTTGTATGCGGAATCATGCCTATCACAAACGGCGAAGCTACACCTATCGTTAAGTCAATGATGGCTCTGAAGACAAGAAATGCAATGATACTTGCACCCCATCCGAGAGCAAAGAACACAAACCTTCAGATCGTTACAGAGATCAGAAGAATCATAAAGAAGCTCGGATATCCGGAAGACCTTATCCAGACAGTAGAGCCGGCAATGGTTACTATCGAAACATCAGCAGAACTGATGAAACAGGTTGACTTCATCCTGGCAACAGGCGGCGAAGGACTTGTTACTCAGGCTTACTCCTCCGGCACACCGGCTATCGGCGTTGGCGTTGGTAACTGCGTATCAGTAATCGATGGAACAAGACCGATGAAAGACACAGTAGCTGACATCATCAAATCAAAGATATTCGACAACGCAACATCATGCTCAACAGAAAACAACATCGTTATTTTCGAAAGCGTATATGATGAGTTCGTAAAAGAATTCGAAGCACAGGGCGCTGCAGTATTCAAAGAAGGATCAAAAGAAAAGGAAAAACTGCAGAAGGCAATGTGGCCGAACACACCTAACGATCACGTTATCAACAGAGCTATCGTAGCACAGCCTGCAACAGAGATCGCTAAGATCGCAGGACTGGATGTTCCGGCTGGCACAAAGGTTCTGGCTGCTGAAGAATTCGGCGGATTCGGACTTGCTCACCCGTTCACAGGCGAAAAGCTTTCACCGGTTTCCGGACTGATCAAATGCAAAGACGACATCAATGATGCTCTGGCTAAGATCATAGGCTGCCTGGACTACATGGGCAAAGGCCACAGCTGCGGTATCCACACAACAAAGAGAGAGAACGTTGACCTGCTGTCAGCAAAGGTTCCTGTAACAAAGGTAGTTGTAAATCAGCCTCAGTGCCTGACCAACTCCGGTGGCTGGAACTGCGGATTCCCTGTAACGATGTCCCTCGGATGCGGAACATGGGGCGGCAACAGCGTATCTCACAATGCTACATGGAAAGACCTGCTCAACTTCACATATACTTCAAGGGCTATCCCCAACTGGCAGCCTAAGGACGAAGTACTGTTTGACGCAGATACAGTAGCAAAGGTAGACAAATAGAACAAACTGATATTGAGGGCAGCAGCTCTGCCCTCTCTATTTCAAATTAATAATACAAAGGAGAAATATAATGTCAGATATCAAAAGCAAAAGCTTGAAGTACAACATGCATTCATGGAGTGCTCAGGGTAAAATCAATCCTTTAGTAATAACAAAGGCTGAAGGAATCTATTTCTGGGACGAAGACGGCAACAAATATGCCGATATGTCTTCACAGCTGGTAAACTCGAACCTCGGTCACGGCAACAAAGCTCTGATTGCAGCAATCAAAGATCAGGCTGAGAAACTGCCGTTCATTGGACCTGGTTATGCATGTGATGTAAGATCAGATGCTGCAGAAGCTATCGCAAATCTGTCAGGCCTCAAGGGCGCAAAGGTGTTTTTCGTAAATGCCGGTGCAGAAGCAAACGAAAACGCTATCAAAATAGCTAAACAGTACACAGGAAAATGGAAGATCCTTTCCATGCAGAGATGCTACCACGGTTCTACTGCTGCTGCAGGAAACCTTACAGGCGAGCCCAGACATTTCGCAAATGAGCCTGGTCCTGCAGGACATGCTCATTTCGAAGGACCCTATCCATACTATGCTCCCAAAGAAGTTTCACTGAAGAACGATGACGAGATCGCTGATTACTATCTCGACCTCCTTCAGAGAGTTATCAATACTGAAGGCGCACAGAACATCGCTGCTATCGTTATGGAATCTATCGTAGGTTCAAACGGTATCCTTATCCCGCCCGCAAAATACATGCAGGGTGTAAGAAAGATCTGTACAGATAACAATATCTGCATGGTATGCGACGAAGTAATGGCTGGATTCTACAGAACAGGAAAAGCTTTCGCATTCCAGAACTTCGGAATCGAACCTGACCTGATTTCATTTGCAAAGGGCGCAACCTGCGGATACACACAGCTGGGCGGCGTTATCCTGAGCGAGAAGATAGCTCATCACTTTGATGACACTCAGATGGTATGCGGAATGACTTACAGTGCTCATCCGATGGGTTGTGCTGTAACATGTGCTGCAATCAAAGAATACAAAGACAGAGATATCGAAGGAAACGTAGCTAAAGTCGGCAAAGTACTGGCAGACATCGAAGATGACCTCGCTAAAAAGCATAAATGCGTAGGCGAAGTTCGTCACATCGGACTGTTCACAGGTATCGAGCTCGTAAAGGCTCCTCATGTACCTATCGTACCTTACGGCAGCGATCCCGAAGGTCTCATGGCTAAGATCGTTGGCATGCTGAAAAAGGAAGGCTTCTCGACATATTCGCATGAAGCTGTTCTTATCGTAGCTCCTCCGCTCATCATCACTGAAGATGAAGTCAAAGAGCAGATGAAGATAATGGACAAAGTCCTCGATTCAGTAGACAAGATGATCTAATTTTCCATTGTGAAATAGAGATATCTTACAAAGACGTCTCCGGCAGATGCCGGAGACGTCTTTACATTGTAATGACGAGTATTCTTTGCTATAATAATGTGTGTGCATTCAACATCAAGGTGCCGCATCAGCATATGATGCCGTACCGGAGAGCAGGCAAAAACAACGCATGAGAAAAAACATCAAACATGTTAAGACATATATATTCGTATTTGCAATAATGGTCTCGGTAACGCTCATACTGTCAGGCTGCTCTGCCAAAAACAGCAGCATCGGCAGTTCGAAGCCGCTCGAGGGCATGACGCTTACTGTTGCCATCAATTCCAGCAGCGACAACCAAAAAGTGCTTCACGACATGCTGAAACAGTATGGCGAAAACACGGGTGTGAAAATAAAATTTTCGATAAGCTCTGACAACGGATCTGCGGCGCGATTCAGCTCCGGCAGCGGCCCTGATGTCTATGCCGGAAGTTTCCATGATGTCGATGCTAAATATAAAAAAGGATGGCTGTACGATTTCAAGGATCTGTACTCAGAAAAAAACCGATATGATCCTGCGAACTACTGGCAAAGTTCGCTTCCCGATGCCGTACTTGACTATATGACCGCATCCGAACAGTCTTCCGGCGTAGCCGGATACCCTGCTTCAGCCGACGTAGTGCGGATATATTATAATAAAAGCATATTCGATGATGCCGGCCTTAACGTACCAAAGACATGGAATGATTTTATAAAAACATGCCGGATATTAAAGGGCCGCGGTGTCACACCCTTTGCCTTCCCGAACGGATCACCGGCAGATATGCCGTGGACCTGGTTCAATGAATCCATTACTTCACAGCTCAATAACGGTTTTGTAAACCCTGCCGATATTTCCGGCAACGGATATGTCGAACAGAACGAAGCCGCCAAAGCATACGACAGAGGAGATCTTGATTTTACCAGTACAAATATACTCAGGGGATATTCTCTCATGAAGGAATTCTCAAGATACTGGGAACCGTCATACAATAATGTGAACACCGAAGATTCCATCCGCATGTTCACATCGGGACAGGCCGCGATGGTCATGGCGACGTCAAATGATTACAGGACTATCAATGACAGCGTCAGCAGAAATTTCGATTTCAGAGTCATGCCGATCCCCGAGATCACGACCGATACCGCTGTTTCCGCCATGAGCAAATCTGTAGTTATACTCGAACAGCCCGAATCCGTATACTGCATCAATAACAGGCTTACAAAGGATAAATCCAAACTGGCAGCAGCCATCGATATCACGCATTATATGACATCATCTGCCGCGCAGACAGAACTGGCGCAGAATACCAATTTCATTCCTGTCTCAAGGAACGCTAAATATCCGGAAAATCTGAAGGGATTCAAGATCAAAGAAGCGCCCCTGTATATGCATTATTATACCGGGATGGGAAATGATTTTAATAACACGTTCCACTATGCCGGCCAGGCTTATCTGAACGGAGCCATGACCCGTGAGGAATTTGCGCGTACTGTCAACAGCGCATATGGACAGGCCATCGATAAAATCAGTAAAGCTTCCGGATGGAACAATAATAACAATTACAAGATCAAAAAAGAAAAAATCGATCAGTTTCTTTGATAAGACATCAGAGATGAATTTTTTCTGATCAGATACCTGAGATGGACCTCTGCAATAAAATGACAGAGATGGATCTCTATGAACAAACAGCAGAAAGGAACCTCAGCAGATATGTACAGAGATGCAAAAAGAACTGCCTGGACTGAAATAGACCTTAAGGCGCTGGATCATAATATAAAAGCTATTAGACAAAAAGTAAACAGCGGCACGTCTATCACTGCCGTAGTCAAAGCTGATGCATACGGACACGGTGCAGTAAGGATCACTGAAAGACTCAGAGAAAACGGCGTCGATACTTTTGCCGTAGCTACTCTTGATGAAGCCATCGAGCTTCGCGAAGCCGGCATCAACGACTGCAGCATCGTGCTCCTGGGCCTTACTTCTGATCTGTATTCCGACCTGATATCAGAATACGACATCACGCCTGTCGTCGATGATTACGAAAATGCCAATGCCATTTCCGAAGCAGCCATACGCGCCGGCAAGACAATCGAAGGATATATCGCCGCGGACACCGGCATGGGCCGTATAGGCTATCTGACAAATGATCCCGATGCCGTGGCAGACATAAAAAAGATATCTACGTTAAAGGGATTCCGCATCAAAGGGCTGTTTTCTCACCTGGCAACGGCGGATCAGGCCGACAAGACATATGCTCTCAAGCAGGAATCATGGTTCAATAAATTTTATGAATCGCTGACTGATGCCGGAATATCTATACCTTCAAGAGTGCTGGGCAACAGTGCTGCAGTTATGGATATGCCTTCCGCGCACCTCGATGTAGTCCGTCCGGGAATAATCCTCTACGGCTGCTATCCCTCTCCTGAAATGGACCGGGCTGCCCTGGACATCATACCGGTGATGTCGGTAAAAGCCAATATCATCAAACTCAAAAAAGTCCCTGCGGATTTCTCCGTGGGATACGGCCGCAAGTTCATATCAAAACGTGAGAGTCTTATTGCTACGATCGCTCTGGGATACGCGGACGGCTATCCGAGACCTTATTCCATGAAAGGAAAAGTGATAATCAACGGTACCGTGGCTCCCCTGGCCGGCAATATCTGTATGGATCAGTGCATGATCGACGTCACAGATGTGCCCGGCGTCAGGAAAGGCGACGAAGTCACCGTTATGGGAAGCAACGGCGGCCACCATATCCTTGCTGATGACATCGCCGATGCTACTGATACTATCAATTATGAAATAGTGTGCGCTTTCGGACAGAGACTGCCGAAAGTCTACAAAGGCTGATCCTCAAATAAAACGGATCAGGCCAAAACAGTCCTGATGATTTCAAGTCCCCTGTCGATTTCTTCTTTTGTTATCGTCAGCGGGGGCAGCATCCTTACTTTATCCTTGGCTGTCAGCGTCATCAGTCCCTTTTCCAGACAGGCTGCTACGATGTCTTTTGCTTCGATGCCGCTGGCTCTGAAACCGAGCATCATACCCATGCCTGTTACTTCTTCTACTTTATCAATGGCCTTCAGTTCTGAAACTATATAGCTGCCTTTGGCGGCAATATCATCCAGCAGTTCCTGATCCATCTGCTTCATCACTTCCAGAGCACCGGCACAGGCCACCGGATTGGCGCCGTATGTCGAACCGTGATCTCCCGGCTGAAGCACTTCAGATGTCTTTTTATCGAAAAGGACGCCTCCGATCGGCAGACCGCCTCCTATGCCCTTGGCAAAAGTGACGATATCGGGGTGCACTCCGAAATGTTCATATGAGAAAAATTTCCCCGTACGTCCGACACCTGTCTGCACTTCATCGATTATAAAGAGCACATCTCTGTCTCTGCATATCTCTGCAGCCGCCTGCACGAATTCACTGCTGAGAACATTGAGTCCGCCCTCGCCCTGTATCATTTCCATCATCACTGCACAGGTCTCATCATCCACTTTCTGCTTCAGCTCCTCTGTATCATTGGCGCTGCAGTAATCAAATCCGGCAAGGAACGGATCGAACAGCTTATGGAAATTATCCTGCCCTGTTGCCGTTACTGTTGCCAGCGTCCTTCCGTGGAAAGATTCCTTCATGGTGATGATCTTGTGCTTATGTCCAGACGAAGACTCGTTGCCGTATTTTCTCGCAGTTTTTATTGCGCATTCATTTGCCTCTGCACCCGAATTGCAGAAAAAGACCTTGCTCATTCCGGTACGGCTGCATAATTTGCCTGCCAGCTCCGCTCCGGGCCCGGTATAATAAAGATTCGATACATGCTGGAGTTTCGATGCCTGCTCAGTGACCGCCTTTACCCATGCATCATTGCAGAAGCCCAGTGAATTGACTCCTATCCCGGAGGTGAAGTCTATATATTCTTTTCCGTCTGCATCGACGCATACCGCGCCCTTGCCGTGATCTGCGACCATATCGAAACGGCCGTATGTATGTGCTATATTTTCTTTATCCAGTTTCTTAATAGTATTGCTGTCCATTTCTCTCTCTTTCCGTTACCGGCTGCTGCTGCCGCCCCTCCGGGCATCTGCGAAGCCTTCTGTTCATTATTCTTTATAGTATTTTTCTTCCCTGTGCGAAAGTATCGCTGTCCCTGCTCCCTTGTTTGTGAATATCTCCAGCAGCAGACTGTGGCTGAGTCTTCCGTCAAGTATATGCACTCTGTTGACGCCTTCTTCGATAGCGCTGATACAGCTCTTCATCTTAGGTATCATTCCTCCGGCTATGCTGCCGTCATCGAGAAGCTTCTGCGCTTCATCGACATATATCTCGGATATCACGCTTTTGGGATCGTTCACATCGCGCAGCACCCCCTCGATATCCGATAGAAAAGCCAGCTTCTCGGCCTTGAGCGCCTTAGCGATAGCACAGGCCGCATCATCGGCATTGATATTGTAGCTGCTGCATTTATCATCCATCCCTATCGGATATACTATGGGCAGAAAATCATTATCGAGAAGATCGTGCAGTACATCGGCGTTGACTTTTTTGACATCGCCCACATATCCCAGATCTTCCCCCTGTGTGACCTTCTTTACAGCTTCCAGAAGATGACCGTCCTTGCCGCTCACTCCCAGAGCCTTTACTCCCAGAGATTCGACATTGCGCACCAGATCGCTGTTGACTTTGGCCAGTACCATCTCTGCCAGTTCCAGCGTGGCTGCATCTGTTACCCTCAGGCCGTCGGAAAACTTCGGTTCCATGCCGACTTTGCCCACCCATTTGCTGATTTCCTTGCCACCGCCGTGTACGATCACCGGTTTGAATCCGACCAGTTTTAAAAGCACGACATCTTCGATAACGCTCTTTTTCAGTCCCTCATCCAGCATTGCCGAACCGCCGTATTTCACGACGATTATCTTCCTGTTGAATCTCTGTATATACGGCAGTGCTTCGATCAGTACCTCCGCTTTTTCAAGGTATTCTTTTTCTACCATAGCTTCCTCCATAATGTATCATACTTACGCGCCGCACACCTTCTGACTGCCGGCTGCTCCTGTCCTGCTTCACGCCTGTGCACTTCAGCCGTCTATATCAGCTCCTGTAATCACCGTTGATCCTGACATAATCATAAGTCAGATCGCAGCCCCAGGCATATGCTTCGCCGTCGCCGCAGTGTATATCGACATTTATAGTGACAGCCTGCTGCCTGAGGATCCTCAGAGCTTTCTCCTCATCGAACTGAAGTGAGGCTGAATGTCTGCATACCGGTATCTCACCGGCGCATGAAGAAAGCGATACATCTATATCCGAGGCGTCAAAATCCGTATCGGCATAGCCTGCCGCACAGATCACTCTTCCCCAGTTGGCATCGTTTCCGAACAACGCCGACTTCAGCAGCGACGAACATATTATGCTCTTGGAGATTATCCTGGCCGCCTCTTTGTCCGGAGCTCCGTTCACATGGCTTTCTATAAGTTTGGTGCATCCCTCGCCGTCTCCCGCAAGCTGCTTTGCAAAATTGACGCAGATCTCATGGAGAGCTTCGCAGAAATTATCATAATCCGGTCCCTCAGCCTTTATGATGCCGTTTCCCGCCATGCCGTTTGCTATGATGCTGAGAGTGTCGTTGGTCGAGGTATCGCCGTCGACGCTGACCTGATTGAAACTGTCAGGCACCTCTTCTCTGAGTGCCTTATCCAGCATCTCAGATGTTATACTGCAGTCTGTTCCCAGGAAGCAAAGCATCGTACCCATATTGATATGTATCATGCCGCTTCCCTTGGCCATGCCGCCGAGAATACATTCCCGTCCTCCGGCTGTGAACTTTACCGCAGCCTGCTTATCGACTGTATCCGTAGTCATTATCGCCCTTGCCGCTTTACTGCCGCCGTCACCGGAAAGATTATCGGCCAGCTGCGGTATGCCCTTTTCAAAGGGCTCCTTCGGCATAGGTTTTCCTATCACGCCTGTGGAAGTCACTATCACATCGCCGGCCGCGACGCCGGTATATTTTTCCACGAGCCTGCAGTTATATTCGGCGACCTCTTCCCCGTCAGCATTGCAGGCGTTGGCATTTATGCTGTTGCACAGCATCGCCTGCGCCCTGCCGTCGGCAAGATGCCTCTTGTCTACTATTATATGCGAAGCTTTCACTTTATTCGAAGTATATACAGCTGCGGCAGCACCGACACAGTCGCTGACCACCAGAGCCATATCGTCTTTGCCTGATCCCGGCTTGCCCAGTCCGCCGAATGTCCCCCAGGCCCTGAATCCCTTTGCCGCACATATTCCGCCTTCTATGTACTCAACATTCATTCGTTATAATCCTTTTACTTCTTCGATTCCCAGCATGATATTCATGTTCTGCATAGCTGCGCCGGATGCCCCCTTGCCTAAATTATCGAGGCACACCGACACGACAGTCCTGTCATCATTGCCGTGCACATAGATCTCGACGTCGTTCCTGCCGGCCATCCTGCCGCCGTATATCCAGCCGTCTGCCGGCACTTCGTCCATGACATCGACTACTTTTTCGCCTTCATAATAATCTGCCAGGGTCTGCTTTATCTTTTCTAGTCCGGGTCCGCCGCATATCGGCGTGGACACTACCATACCTCTGTAATAGTCGGCCACTATCGGCATGAAGGCCGGAGGGGCTGCGATACCCGTTGCTGCCGTCATTTCCGGCAGATGCTTATGCATCTGTCCCAGAGCATACTGTCCCGGACTGCCGTATGCCGCCGGTCTCTCGCCGCTTCTGTAGGCCTGGATCATCTTCTTGCCGCCGCCGCTGAATCCTGTCACGGATGCAGCCGCAAACGGATAATCTGCAGACACGACTCCCTTTTCCACCAGCGGTTTCACACCTAGTATGAAGCCTGTTGCGTGGCAGCCGGGATTGGCGACTTTGTTTGCGCCGGCTATTTCTTTCCTGAGGCCTATTTCCGGCAGACCGTACACCCAGTCCGCAGCTGTCCTGTGCGCTGTGGAGGTATCTATCACTTTGGCATCCGCAGGCAGTCTGTCAGCTATTTCAATAGCTGCCGCGTCCGGAAGACAGAGGAAAGATATATCCGCTTCATCTATCATCCTGAGCCTTTCCGCAATGTCTTTTCTTTTTTCTTCCTGTATATTTATTATTTCTATGTCATCGCGCATAGAAAGCATATCTTCGATTTCAAGACCTGTGGTACCTGCTTTTCCGTCAATAAAAACCTTATATTCCATAATGATTTCCTCCTTTGTTATTATACGTCTGCATTCTATAATACTACTGGTATCACTGACAGTCAATAGCATTTTTGTATGTTTTATTATATTTATGCATAATTATACATGCACGTGAACAACTGTTTTTTTGCATCTCCGGATGCATGTGTCCGCATCGCTGCTGATGCCCCTCGCAGCGAAGAAGTCCCTGTTCATTACTGCTGCAGCATCAATAAAAATCCCCCCGACATGACATCGGGGGAACTGTTTTTCAGTCTCATTATGACTTGCTCCTGTAACTCATCAGAGTTTTCTCAGAGCTTCGACAAGTTCAGTCTTTTCAATGGCCTTGGCATCCTTTTGCTTCAATATCCTGGCCGGGACTCCTCCGACTACGACATTTTCCGGCACGTCTTCTATGACGATGGCGCCTGCTGCCACTACAGCGCCCCTGCCGACATGGACTCCCTCAAGCACTACGGCATTGGCTCCGATAACCACATTATCATCGATAGTGACCGGTTTGGCATTGGGCGGCTCGACTACTCCGGCAAGAACAGTCCCTGCGCCGATGTGGCAGTTCTTTCCGACTGTGGCGCGTCCTCCGAGGACGGCTCCCATATCGATCATCGTTCCGTCGCCTATCACAGAACCTATATTGATCACTGCGCCCATCATGATCACGGCATTGTTTCCTATCTCCACCTTGTCTCTGATGACTGCGCCCGGCTCTATGCGGGCATTGATCCCCTTGAGATCGAGCATCGGTATGGCCGAATTCCTGCAGTTGTTCTCTATGACCATATCGATTATGTCCGCTGCACCGGTTTTGAGTACAGGTTCGATATCCTTCCAGTCTCCGTATATTATATGTCCCTGTTCGCTGCCGAATTCACTGCAGCCCGGGAAATCGATATGTTTCTTTTCTTTCAGGACGACCTTCACAGGCGTCTTTTTTTCTGCTTCGGCTATGGTTCTGATTATTTCTTTTGCATCCATTGTTTTCCTCCAGACCGGCCTGGTCCGTATTATACGTGTACTGTTATTTTTCTCCGAACAGTATGTCATCCATAGTGTACAGCCCGGGGTTCCTTCCGCATACGAATTCTGCGGCTTTCAGAGCTCCAGCCGCGAATATCCTTCTCGATCCCGCCTTGTGCGTGATCTCCAGGATCTCGTCTTCACCGGCAAATATTGCCTGGTGCTCACCGGCTATCGTGCCGCCTCTGACAGCATGCACGCCTATTTCCTTCTGACGTTTTGCCATGCCGCTGCGCCCGTACACTCTTTCATATTCTCCTTTCGGATCCATGGCATCAACGAGCATCTTCGCCGTTCCGCTGGGAGCATCGAGCTTCTGGTTATGATGTGCTTCAATGAGCTCCATATCAAAATCCTTCTCAAGTATCGGCGCTATCTCAGACAGCACTCTTTTCATAACCGTTATCCCGAGCGAATAATTCGCGGAAAAAACAACCGGAACTTTTTCAGCCAGTTTTTTTATCTGCTCTGTCTGCTCATCGGTATATCCCGTGGTAGCTATCACAGAAGGCTTTTCTGCATCTATTATCGTCTGCAGCATATCCGGATGCGAGAAATCGATGATCACATCAGCTTCTGCCATTTCCGTTTCCTGCATATCCTCTTTTTCATCGATCATGGCGCTGACGATCTGCCCCATGCGTCCGAATCCTGTCTGTTTTATATTCATGGCTTCCTCCGTTATTTTATGATGCCCAGGTCTCTCATCGTTCCTGCCAGGACTTCTCTGGTATCGTCTGCCATCGGGTACAGAGGCAGTCTGTATCCGCCTACATTAAGGCCGGCCATATTCATGGCTTCCTTGACAGGTATGGGATTGGTCTCTATGAACAGAGCATTGATGAAGCTCAGATATTTTTTCTGCATATCGGCTGCCTTTTTAACATCGCCGTTGATGTAAGCCATAGCCATGTCGTGCGTTTCTCTGGGAAGCACATTGGCGAGTACCGAGATGCACCCTGCTCCGCCGACAGACATGAGCGGTATAGTGATATCATCATTGCCGGAATAGATATTGAAGTTTTCATTGATCAGTCTTGATATCTTCACGACGAAAGACATATCTCCGCTGGCCTCCTTGACTCCTGCTATCATGGGATGCTTCGACAGTTCGGCAACTGCATCGTATGTCAGTGCACAGCCTGTCCTTCCCGGAACATTATATATGTACAGAGGCACTTTGACCTCATCGGCTACTGTCGTGAAGTGACGTATCATGCCTTCTTTGTTTGTTTTATTGTAATAGGGTGTGATGACCAGCAGACCGTCTGCACCCATCTCCTGAAACATCAGGGATTTCTCTTTTGCCACCAGCGAATTGTTGGATCCGCTTCCTACTATGATCGGCTTTCTTTTGTTGGCCGCATCTATGGAAACCCTCGCTATATCTTCCTGCTCTGCGGCAGTCAGCGATGGTGTCTCTGCTGTAGTCCCCAGTATGAGCACCGCATCCGTGCCGTTTTCGATATGCCAATCTATCAGCTCTGCCTGCCTCTTTAGATTGACACTTCCGTCTTCATTGAATGGCGTAATCAATGCCACCATTGAACCTTGTATCATTTTGCTTCCTCCATATATCCGCCCTCTGCAACAAATGCAGCCGGGCCTTTCATCATTATTTCTCCATTTTCATTTTCTCGTATGCTCAGCTTCCCATAGGGCAGCAGCACATCTGTATTTCCTTCGAGCCGGCCTGTTCTGATACCGTCGACTACTGCGGCACACGCTCCGGTACCGCAGGCGCAAGTCATGCCTACGCCTCTTTCATATGTCTTCAGTTCCAGAGTTTTTCTGTCGATCAGTCTGGCCATATTTACGTTGGTCTTTTCCGGGTAGGCTTCATGCGTGCAGATCTGTGCACCAAGTGCTTCGGGATCGCTGAGATCGTTCTCATCATCCCAGAGTACTGTATGGACTGTGCCCATGAAAAACGAGCTCACTCTTGCTTCTGTTCCGTCACTGAGTTTCAGCTGCCTGTCAAGAAAAGGATCCCCTGATACGATGCTGCATGCGGCAGGTTCCATATCGGGTCTGCCCATATTGATCTCGACTTCGCAGTCGGCTGCATGCCTGTCTGTCCCAATGCTGCTGAAAGAAATGTCGACTTTCATGATCCCTGCCAGAGTATCCACGGAAAAACTGTCACTTTCGGCGATCCCGTTTTCCCTGCAGTATCGTGCAAAACATCTGATGCCGTTGCCGCACATAGGCGCCCTGCTGCCGTCGCGGTTATAAAATATCATTTCCAGTCCGGGCTTTTCTCTGACTGTTATCATGCCGTCCGCACCGATGCCGGTCTGTTCCGAACATACCGCTTCGGCGAGTTTTGAAAATGCCTGCGCCGATATTTTCTTCTCTGCGCACGCTCCGTCAAAACCGGCTCTGATCAGATCGCTCTCCCTGAAAATTATGAAACTGTTCCCGCATCCGTGGTACTTTGCAAAAGGTATCATTTTACAGATTGAAGGCTTCTCCGAGAGCCACTACCGCCTTGCCGCGGTTTTCCCTGTCGACAGTTACAGAGATCGATATCTCCGATGTAGTGATCTGATAATGCTCTATTCCCTCGGAAGCGAGTACCGAGAACACCTTGCTGGCAACGCCGGTGTGACTGGCCATGCCCACGCCTACTATCGATACCATCGATAGTCCGTCCTGCTTGCTGACATCGATACCGTCGAGCGAAGGAATATTATTGAAAGAATCTTCCAGTCCGGCTGCCTGTGACGCCTCACAGCTGAATGACACTGTGCATGTGCCCTTGCTTTCTGACTGCTGCGAGATCATATCGATATTGATATCGAGATTTCCCAGTGCATCAAACAGTGCCGCAACTGCATCTCCCTTGTTGCTGATGCCCTTCAATGTGTATATGACTACATTTTCCGAAATGCTCACGCCCGATACCGGCGTTGATTCCACTATCAGATTCTGACTCATTATTCTTGTTCCTCCCTTGCCAAATGGTTTATCTATCCGTAATTCAACATCGTATGTGCTGGCCAGTTCTATGGCCCTGCTCTCCAGCGGATTTTCTCCGAGCAGTATCATTTCCATGACCTCTTCATAACTTAGTTTCTTGATGATCTTTGCCTGAGGACATATCTGCGGATCCATGGTATATATGCCGTCTGCATCTCCATAAAGCTCGCAGCCGCAGCCCAGCTGAGCTGCTATGGCCACTGCCGTCGAAGCAGCGCCGTTCCTGCCGTAGGTGTCCTTCTGATCGTATTCTCCGATCCCCTGGAATCCTGAGACTACTACGGTCTTTCCCGCACTCAGTGCAGATTCGATCTCATCAGTATCTATCTCGGTAAGGTTCTCGGCATATTCTCTATCTTTGATGCTGTTCCCTTTTATATCAAAGACTGTCTTTACTTCCAGTCCTTCTTCCTCCAGTGCAACGCTCATCAGTGCTGCTGCCTGCTGTTCACCGGCCGAAAAAAGCGTATCCAGATCCTTCTCGGAAATATTCTGCGATATCTGCCTGGCCATGTCCATTATCGCCTTGGACGTATCATTCATGGCCGCCATGACTATCACCAGCCTGTCATCCGGGGTTTTCTCCTTTGCTGTCTGTTCTGCCAGGTCGCATATCTTTTCTACAGTGTCGATACATGCCCCGCCATACTTTCTGACTATGTTCATATATTTACCTCCTCTTCTGTCACCAGATTCAAAATATCTTCATCGGTTTCTCTGCGAAGAACCAGCCTCGCCTTGCCGTCTTTCACGAATATCACCGGCAGCCGCCCGATGCCGTTATAACAGCTCGACATCGAATATCCGTAAGCCCCCGTAGAGTATATCATCAGCAGATCTCCGTCTTTCACTTCGGGAAGCATCACGTTTTTTATCAGGATGTCACCGGATTCGCAGTATTTTCCAGCTACAGTATACTCCGTATCCTTCGGCTCATTCTCTCTGCCGACCAGATCGCAGGCATATTCTGCTTCATACAGCGCCGGACGGATATTATCGCCCATGCCGCCGTCAACGAAAATATATTTCCTTTCGCCGGCAGTTTTTTCGTAGCCGGTCCTGTACACTGTGCATCCCGCATCACCTGCTATCGAACGTCCCGGTTCTATCATTATCCTGCTTATCCCGGCTCCGGTCTTTTTTATCGACTCTTCGCACTTTTTTATCAGCTCCGAGCACATCTCCTTTATCGGCACCGGATGATCCTCATCGGTATACTTTATACCGAAGCCTCCTCCCAGACTCAGCCACGGTGCATCGATATCATAGCTTTCCTTCATGTCTCTGCAGAAATCTATCAGTATCTCCGCTGCTTTTTCAAAGGAGGAACTTTCGAATATCTGCGAACCTATATGACTGTGAAAACCTCTGAAATGGATATACTCGCTGCTGTCAGCCATTCTGACCACCTCGGCGATCTCATCCTTTCTGTCCGTGCCTATGCCGAACTTGGAATCAGATGTTGCTGTCATGATATAGTCATGCGTATGCGCGCTGACGCCCGGGTTGATGCGCAGCATGGCGCTGACCCTGCATTTACTGCCGGCCGCGATCTCTGCCAGGGTCCCGCATTCAGCAAGATTATCCATGACTATCGTTCCGCAGCCTGCCTCCACCGCCGTCTTCAGTTCTTCATATGTTTTATTATTGCCGTGAAAAAATATTTTTTCCGGCGGCATCCCTGCCGCCAGCGCTATATGCATCTCTCCGCCGCTGACTACATCCAGGCAGGCCCCGGCCTGTCTTACTTTGCCGATCATAGCCGGACATGAGAATGCTTTTGAAGCATAGACGATATCCGTATCGAACTCATCAGATACAAAGGCTGTCATATAATCTGCAAAATGATCTTCTATCATCTTCTCGTCATATATCATCAGCGGTGTCCCGCACTTCTCTGCGAGTGCCTTTACTGATACGCCGCAGATCATATTCGTATCCGGCGGTCTGCGGACCGTCAACGTATTTTTCGTCATTGGTTATCTGTTTCCTTTCAGATCCTGCTGTCCTGAACCGACAGCGATGCCTCTTCCCGCGTCCTGTTCAGTGCTGTCATTTCCTGAACAGCTTCCTGCTTATTTAAAAAGCCGGTCACACTGCACCGGCCATTAAACAAGATAAAACTTTTTTAATGAAGATAGCGCAACTGCTTTCGCAGACAGTCATATGGCTGTTGACCATATGCCCACCAGCCAGACATGCCTGTAAGACTGATTCGGCGAAGCCCGCCTCCGATGCTTTCTCTGCCCGCCGGCTCCGGCATCATCTTCTGCTTCGCGCCTCTATCGTATTATGTATTTTAGTTTATAACAGCATTCCTCTATTTGCAACCCTTTTATACAAAAATATGCTATAATTGACATCGGCCGACTGTTAATAACGGATACTCAGCCGCAGCGGACGGCGGATACCGGATAAATATCATGCAGGACCTGAAAATGGAAACATGCTGCAGCAAGTGCCGACGCAGGCCCGGAAAATGAAAATATGCCGCGGCAAATACACTGCACAGGCACAGCTCGCGAATCAAGAGGATACATAACGAAATGAACGAATATAAAGACATACTTTGCAGATACCGCAGAGAGCTCCACCGCATACCTGAAACCGGATTCGATCTGCCAAAAACTTACGACTACATATTATCTGCCGTCAGCAGATTGAAATGCACGGTAACGCCGGCAGCCGGCGCAGGCCTCTGTGCTTTCTTTGATTTCGGTCGTGCTGATACAGTTGCCTTCCGCACAGATATGGATGCGCTTCCCATTGCCGAAAAGACCGGAGCAGCCTATGCCTCGGCCCGCAGAGGCTATATGCATGCCTGCGGCCACGACGGACATATGGCAATGATGCTGGCCTTTGCCGACTGGCTCGACGAACAGGATACTGCACCTGCAAACGCCCTGCTCATCTTTCAGCCGGCTGAAGAAACGACCGGCGGCGCAGAGATCATCTGCCGCTCCGGTATCTTTGAAAAGCATAATGTGAAATGCATTTTCGGCATACATCTGTGGCCCGAGCTGAAAAAGGGATGTCTGTCGACATGTCCTGGCCCGATGATGGCCCGATCGAGTGAAATAAATGTTGATATCCAGGGCAGGACAGCCCACTGCACTGCAGCACGCAAGGGACTTGATGCCGCAGCTGCCGGAGCGAAAATGCTTCTCGAACTGGAAGCGATGCCGCAGCTGCCGGAAACAGGCTCCATCCTCAAGTTCGGAAAGATATCCGGCGGAGATGTGAGGAATGCCATCGCTGCTTCCTGCAGGCTCGAAGGAACACTGCGCTGTCTCAGATCCGACGCCTTTGATGATATCCTTATCCGTATGGACCGTATTGCCGAAACCGTATGCAGCACGACCGGCTGCATTATCGAAATACACCATTCTCCGGGCTATCCTCCGGTCACGAACGATCCTGCTCTCTGCAGCAGAGCTGTCGATGTACTTGGACGCGAAAAAACGGGATCGTGCAGACCTGCCATGATTGCCGAGGACTTCTCTTTTTATCAGCAGAAAGTGCCCGGCGTGTTCTTTTTTCTCGGCACCGGCACCGGCATAGCCCTGCACAGCGACAAATTCGATTTTGACGAAGCGATACTCGATGTCGGACTGCAGGCCTATATCCGGCTGTTCACCTCGGCGACGCAGCTGCTCCGTCTCTGATATCCTTTTGATGCAGCATCATTTTACATTTCAAAACAGCCGTTCGTATTTGCGAACATCTGTTTACTTTTTGTTCGCTTTATGTTATAGTGATATCAATAAGTGAATGTATGTTTGCACAGTACCGATGGGGTGTATTATGAAAAAAGCACAGGAACGTGAACAGAAAATACTTGCATATATGAAACATGAGATCCGTGAAAAGGGCTACCCTCCGACTGTCAGGGAGATCTGCAACGCTCTGGATATCAAATCGACATCGACAGTACACAAAGATCTTGCCAATCTCGAAAAAGAAGGCCATATAATCAAGGATCCTTCCAAACCGAGGGCCATGATGATCACCGACGAACCTCAGCTCCAGCCTGACCGGACATTTGCAGACAGCGTCGAACGCACGGATGTAGTTGATATTCCCGTTGTAGGCAATATAGCCGCCGGTATGCCGATCCTTGCGGAGGAAAATATCGAAGATACCTTCCCCGTTCCCTCAAGATTCGTTTCACACGGCAAGAACTTCATGCTCACCGTCAGAGGCGAGAGCATGGTGGAAGCAGGTATCATGGACGGTGATTATATACTTGTCGAACAGCAGGAGATCGCCAGCAACGGCGACATAGTAGTTGCCATGCTTGACGGCTTCGAGAGCGAAGCGACAGTAAAGACCTTCTATAAAGAAGACGGCCATATACGGCTGCAGCCTGAAAACTCATCGATGAGTCCCATAATCGTCAATGATGTAAAGATACTCGGCAAGGTCCGGGGCGTATTCAGGTACTTCTGAGCATCTGCATAATGAACGCAAAGAGCGCAGACACAGGCCTGCGCTCTTTTTAATCTTCCTCTTCGGCTAATGACCGGCACATGAAAGAGCTCCCTTCTCATCTGTCAGTTCAGTGCTGTTTGTTTTCAGATTTTCTAATTAATGCCTCAGAGCTCTTCCGTTCTGTATTCAAGAGTTATACCAAGCTTCGCGGCCTGTTTGAAATAGTAATCGATTTCTTCATATGTGAGCATGTCTGAAGAGATAAGTCCTGTCTGTCCGTATTTTTCTTCGACGAACATCCTGGTAAACAGAAATCCTGACTGACCTGTCAGATACATCTCAGCAGTTATGCCGGCACGTTCATACGACTCCCTGAGTCCCGGCGCCATGACATGGATCTCATTTTTTACTTTTTTGCCGTTTCTCTCGCCGTAGGCTTCAACGCACATGCAGCCGCTGTCTGAAACGAGCCCTTCATCGAGTATTTCCTTTATTTCATCTTTGTATTTCGGTGCCGGCGGCACATGGGCCAGTATCACTCTGAACGGGATCACCTGCTGACCATCTATCTCCTCCGGCTGTTTGGACAGCAGCCCGGCCCTGAACAGCGGCTCTGCAAAATCGACTCCCGCTCCTGCATATTTGAAATAGATATTCCTGGCTCCTTTGAAATACTTATCGGCATTCAGACCCATATGGACCGGCTCATCATGTTCATGCTCTACAAATTTTATTTTCCTGTCCATGTAATCATACTGTCTGTACACAGGTCTGGTAAAGTTCACCGTTTCGATTATCTTGCCGTCTTCAAACGCATATCCGGCTCCTCCCATGTCGCCCAGTGCAGTTACCGGCGACCACCAGAACGGCAGAAACCTTTTGGCTTCTACGCCTTCCCATACGAAATTGTATATAGTCTCGCAGCTGTCGAGATCGCGGACAGCATCCCTGGCCGCGCAGCAGATCAGTCCCGGTGCGGAGCCCGTCGCTATCAGCGCCAGTTTGTTGATGGCCTTAAATTTAGGGCCGTACTCTTCATAATGTCTTATTACACCCTTGACCCAGTCCTTGTCCATGGCTTCGTTTGCCGCAAAATCCTGATAATTCGTTTTGACTTCCAGAGCGGCATCCAGCACATTCTTTCCGAAGGCCAGAGGCAGAGCATTTACTATAAGGTCGACACCTTCTGCAGCTGCAGCTATGCTTTCCATGCTGGAAGCGTCTACCCTGAGCCCCTTCCCCTTCTTAAGGTTTCCGGTCAGTTCCGTAACTGCCTTTTCATCATAATCAGCACATATGATCTCTCCCACATCAGGATGTTCATCCAGACGCTGCGCCACTGTCGAGCCCTGAGCTCCGACTCCTAATACAAGTATCTTTTTCATACAATTCCACCTCGATCGTGATAATGATTATCTGTTTGTTTTCTGTTTATATAATATATGTCTGAGAAATTATTGATATCTGTTAGTTGTCAGAATATCTGCATCATTTTGCTGGATATGTGCTGTTTATACAGATTCTCAATTTTTTGTATTAATTTCGCAACATTTGCCTGCGTAAGCACCGTTTTTCGCAACTTTATGATATAGTATTCACAAGAGAGGTGATCATTATGCTTCCGGAAACTGTAGAACATTACCATGGGCTTCCATTTTCCATATCTTTTTCGAATGTCGCAGAAGAGGATCTCCATTATCACCGTGAGATGGAGATGTCGCTGGTCCTGCGCGGTTCAGTCACCTGCCGCATATACCACCTTGATTACAAACTGAATGCCGGGGATATAGTGCTCGTCGATACTGAAGATATCCACCGCATGTATAACGGTTCGGAAGACATACTTATGCTCACGCTGCACGCTGATCTGTTCGCATACAAGAACATTTATCCCGATATCAGCTATATGTTTTTCGCCTGCGAAGACTGCACCAAAGGTCCGGAGGCAAAATATCAGGAACTGCAGAACAAAGTTTCGGTCCTGAAGCAGAACATGCGTGATCTGATCACCTTATGCCATGAAAATAAAAGTGACGATATCCTCAGGAAGCACATAAATGCTTTTGTCTCTCTGCTCGTGGAACAGTTCCGTGAATTCACCTTCGAAGGTCTCGAGTTCAAGGCCGGCCAGAAAAAAATACCCAAGCTCGATATGGACAGACTTTACAGGATAATACGTTTTATATATGAAAACCATGACCAGAAGATAACCCTGGGCAGTCTGGCTGAACTGGAACACCTGAGTCCCTATTATGTATCCCATCTCATCAAAAACAATACCGGCCTCAGCTTTCAGAATTTCCTCAATTATTCACGCGTGGAATTTGCTGAAAAGTATCTGCTGGATGGCCGATACACGCTGACGCAGATAAGCGGATACTGCGGATTCTCATCTCCGGCCTACTTCAATAAGTGCTTCCGGATATGGCACGGCGTCACACCTGCGCAATTCAAAAAGGACCTTCGCCCATGCAGCAGAAGGCATGCCCGTGATTTCACCGTTTCTGAAGCCTTCGCACTTCTCGGCGATTTTGTTCCCGCCGTCTCGGAAGCATACGAAGAACATATCCGCGAAATACGGATCGATATACATGCATCTGATGACAACGGCAGTGATATCTCAGATCTGCTCCGCAGGCACACGGTCAGAGGATCATCATCCCGCAGCCCAGTATCTTCAGGCTACTGCGATTCGGCGGCCGCTGCTTTCAGAGCGATCATCAGCGGTAAAGACATCAGCGATCCTCTTTTCATGGACGGCCTGCCGACACCCTACGCCTCTGTCATCAGGATCCTGTCCGGCATGAACGGGACCGCTGCCGTTTCCGACGGGTATTGTCTGAAGGCATGCGATAAAAACGAAATCCGCCTGCTGGTCTGCAGTGACGGATCACGTCCCTGCACCGCTTTTCACTTCGACCTCTCAGGCATAACCGAAAAGGTCACTGTCCTGAGGACAGTGTTCAGCAAAAAAAACAGTTGCCTGGCCTTGCCAGACAGCCTTAAAAAAACAGCCGCCGCATCTGCGCGCATCGCAGGTACTCTTGAAAATATCACTTCCGGCATTTCTTCTGCTTTAGAGATCTCTCCTGATGAACCCTTCTGGACAGAAGAAATCAACGCTGATTCTCTGATATATATACAGATAATTGCCTGATATGGTCTCATCCGGTTCTTCCGCCGACGCCCTCTTATTTTACAAGCAGTTTTCTGATGCCCTTTTCCAGACCGTCCAGCGACAGCTCGAACATTGGAAACACTTCCCTTATCGCCTCGCAGCTCTGGGCTCCGTACATCGAGTCCCATTCGCATTCTTTGTTAGGATTGAGCCATATCTGCTTTTTGAATTTGCGTTTGAATTTATTCAGCCATTCGATTCCCAGTTCATCATTGTACATGCCCACATAGGCATTCCCGCCCTTGCGGTAAAGCTCCGAAGGCGCCATTGCAGCGTCGCCGACAAAGATCACTTTGTACTCGCTGTCCAGTGCCCTCAGTGCCCACTCGGTCTTTACCGAATCATCAAGACGGCATCTCGGCGTAGTATACAGATCCTGATATATGCAGTTATGGAAATAATATGTCTTCAGATCCTTGAAGTGGTTCGATTTCCGCAGTGCCTGGAACAGTCTGTTGCACAGCCCGCTGAATATCTGCATGGAGCCGTCAGAGTCTATGAGAAGCAGCACCTTTACTGTGTTCCTGCGCGGCTTGTCATAAACGATCTTCAGCATGCCGGCATTGTCGCAGGTCTCGTCTACAGTGGCATCTATGTCCAGCTCCGTCTTGGCTGTATCGATCCGTGACGAATACTGCCTCAGCTTTCTGAAAGCCATCTGGAACTGTCTGATGTCCAGTATGGTATCCTCACGAAAGTCGCGGAAATTCCTCTCGCCGGCGATCTGCACGGCAGATCTGTGACGGCTGTATCCACCTACACGTATGCCCGCCGGATTGTACCCGCCGCGTCCCTGCGTGGATGTACCTCCCGTTCCTATCCAGTAATTGCCCCCGGAATGTTTTTCCTTCTGCTCTTCTATTCTGTCCCTGAACCTCTTCATCAGCTGCTCGAATTCGAGCTGGAAGCTGTCCATGACTTCTTTATCATTGATATCGCGTTCCTCTTCATCTTCAGCCAGCCACTTCCAGAATTTCTCCGGAAGGTCCTCCGGCGTTTCGATGCCTTCGAAATATTCCGCGAAACAGAGATCGAGTTTGTCATAATCGCTTTCGCTCTTTATAAGTATGCTCCGGCACAGATGATAAAACGACGTCAGCGAAGAGTGCGCAAGACCTCTGTCCAGCGCATCCATCAGTGTCATCCATTCATTTAAAGAAACATCCAGTCCTTTTGCTCTTATGAAATAGAAAAAACTCAGGAACATCCTACCACGCCTTAAGGGTATATCCCTTTTCCTTTATTTCCTTCATCACATCGATATCCTGATTCTTTTTCAGCAGGACGCCGATAAATGGCATTTTCTCGGAAAGCTCGTCTGTATCCGTGCCGCTGATCATCAGCGCCTGGAGCCAGTCAAGCAGCTCCGAAGTGCTCGGCTTTTTCTGCAGTGCATCCATCTCCCTGATCTCATAGAAGGCTTTTACCGCATCATCCACCAGTTTTTTGTCTATATCGCCGTAATGGACCCTGACGATCTCTCTCATTTTTTCCTCATCGGGAAATTCTATGTAATGAAAGATGCATCTCCTCAGGAATGCATCCGGCAGTTCCTTTTCCGCATTGGAGGTGATGATGACTATGGGCCTGTTTTTCGTTTTTACCGTTTCTTTTGTCTCATGGATGTAAAACTCCATCCTGTCGAGTTCCCACAGAAGATCGTTCGGGAATTCCAGGTCGGCTTTATCTATCTCGTCTATCAGCAGCACCGTCTGTTCGTCTGCCGTAAAAGCCTCCCCCAGTTTGCCGAGCTTGATGTACTTCTTTATATCCGCGACATCTCCCTCTCCGAACTGGCTGTCATAAAGTCTCTGCACAGTATCGTATACATATAGTCCATCCTGCGCCTTGGTCGTCGATTTTATGCTCCATACGATCAGGTCTTTGTCCAGCGCATCAGAAATCGATTCAGCCAGCATCGTCTTGCCGGTTCCAGGTTCTCCCTTGATGAGAAGCGGCTTTTCCAGCGCCATTGCCACATTGACTGCATTCATCAATTCTTCCGTTGCCACATAATCGCTGCTGCCTGTGAATTTCTTCATTTTATCCATTTGGTTATTTCTCCTTCCGCACCGTATGTCCTGCATATTATATCACTTTATGTCACCTTCATGAACTGCATTGTTATGATCTTCAGTCGTATCTCCGCGCTCCCCGTCAGATCTGCTGTCCTGATGTCCGGCAGCTCCGTTCCTGCGTTTTGCTGCCGCTCTTGCCCTCAGCCATATCACGAGAAGGAATGCCCCTGTTATCACCAGTCCGAAATAAAAACTGAGTCCCCTGGCCAGCACTATCCCGGGCATCATCATGCCGCCGGTAAAAACAGATGAAAACACCAGACTGAAGCCTCCCTCTCCTGCTCCGGTGCCTCCCGGCAGCGGTATGACCATGATCCCGGCCGTAAGCACCGCCTGCAGCAGGAATATCTGCAGCCAACCGCATCCGCTTCCTCCCAGTGCCAGATACACCAGGTACGTGATACTGTACATGGCAGACATCTGGATGAATGCGGTCAGGATATTTTTTATCAGCAGCTTTGGCTGACGCACTATGTATCTCGTGCCGATCCTGTATTCATCCATCTGTTCTGTGATCTTTGCTATGTATTTATCTTTTTTTAATTTCAGAAAAATAAGCTTCAGCAGCGTCTCCGCATGCGCGGCAATGCGGCGCGAAAGCAGCAGTACGATGATCAATATAAGGATAAGTGTACTGACGCTGATACCCACATATATCAGGACACGTACCACAGTTTTCAGTGTGGAGATATATCCCCGTTCATATATCAGTCCGAATAAGGCAATCGAAATAGTCACTATCTGAAATCCCATGAGCTCGACAATAAGGGATATTGTCCCGTGAGACAGATTGATTTTGTCGCGGCTCATATAATAGAGCTGCATGGGCTGCCCGCCGCTGGCAGAGGGCGTAATGCCGCTGAAAAAGAATCCTGCCGCTCCATATTTCAGTTTCTGCATAAAGCCGACTTTATATCCGAGAGCCTTGAGTACACGTCCGATGTTTATCGATTCGCAGCAGATGAAACAGCAGATACAGCCGATGCCGATGATCAGATATACAGGGTCTGCATTCTTTACGGCCGCAAGCAGCCTCTTCGGGTCACCGAGCCACAATATGACTGCAAACACGACAATGACCAGCGCAATAAAGAATACTGCACTTTTCATCATCTTTTTACCTTTGCCTTCAGCTGCCATATATCTCGCCGACCCTCCGTATTTCAGGCATCTCTTCTTATTTCGTCGATCGCTTCAATAAGGCCGTGACCTTCCAGTCCGGCTTTTATGCGCCTCATGTTGCTTTTCATCATTTCGTTGTATCCGTCATCCTGCAGGGCATCATCTATGCATTTTTTCCAGCTGTCGTTTCTGAACCGCATCACCTTGCCTATCTGCTTATTTTCTATATATGCAGCATTTATCCTTTCATGATCGAGAAACGGATCTATCACAAGGAGAGGTGTTTCTGTGTATATCGCCTCAAACAGCGTGACACCGCCTGCCTTTGTGATTATCAGATCAGCGCTGTTCATCAATCTGCTGAGATCGTCTGTATAGCCCTTCACTTCAGTGTTTCTGTACAGACCATGCAGTTCCTCGTACAGTTGTTTGTTTTTACCTGTGATAACTGTAGTATGCACATCATCGAAAGTGCTCAGATATCCGAGCATATCCTTAACACGCGGTATTATACCCAGGCCTCCGCCCATCATCAGGATCTCTTTCTGCGGCTTTTCCGGCTTGCGGCAGCCTTTTTTGAACTCGCGCCTCACAGGTATCCCTCCGACGAATATCTTTTCCGACGATATCCCTTTAGATACCATATGGTTCCTGGTGATTTCATCACCAACGATGTAGGCATCCGTAGCATCCGACAGCCAGCCGCCGCTGCTGGTTATATCTGTAATGCAGGTGATGTACCTGGTCTCGCAGCCGGTATCCTTCTTGTAAGCCCCGATATACTTTGCTCCTATGGGCCATGTGGACACGAACAGATCCGGCTCGTATTTCATACACAGTTTTTTGAATTTCATGACAAACAGTCTGTGCATCGGCACGCTCGTCATATTTGCCTGTTTATTGAACACATTGTACAGTCTGTGATGATTGCCTGCCAGCGATTCAAATGCCCTGTGCACTATTTTGCCCGTCACCGGAAAAATGTAATCGAACAGATCAAAAATGACTATATCCGCATCTTCATAGATCTCTTCTAGTTCTTCTTTAACAGCACAAGCTGCGGAAATATGGCCCTTGCCGAAATTTCCGGTTAAAATCAGAATGGTTTTTTTGTCCTTCTTTTCCATGTAACACTATCCATCTGCTGCTGCACGCATTGTCCCGGACGAGAAGATATTCCTGCACTTTTTCAGGATATCCCCGCATCACTCAATATGAAGCACTTGCCCCGCTGCTAATACAATACGGAAAAATGCAGCGGTTGTCAACCTTATATGCCCGCTATCAGCGGGACCAGGTCTTAGCTGTCAACACATATGTTACATTTTGAAAAGTACTCCGCTACTATCTGGTCAGGGCTTTTAAAGTTCAGACATGTCTTCGCCGTCCCGTTATATCTCTTTTCATGCTTCTTT